>Ga0123355_10009111_pt1 | contig 15053 bp, 11 predicted proteins | sample TergutEmb28metaG_3_FD_89872 | JGI IMG/M metagenome (GOLD analysis project Ga0123355, IMG submission 89872) | Embiratermes neotenicus P1 segment gut microbial communities from Petit-Saut dam, French Guiana - Emb289 P1 | ecosystem: Host-associated > Arthropoda: Insects > Digestive system > Gut ...
AAATAAGGTTTTCTTTATCAAGTTTTAAATGTTTTTTAGCCTCTTCTTTTTTAATTGGTATGGTTTTTCTATATTCAGGATTTTCCAAATTATGTTTCACAAAATATTCATCTAACCATTTATTTAACTTTTCATTGCTATCTGTCATTATGCTCAACATAATCAATCTGCGTCTGTTTTGTTGAGCAGAACCAAAGTCATCCGATTTTAGTGAATATACTTTGTTGTAGTAACCCAAATCAGCTAGCTGGTTTTTCCATTCTTCAAAATTAGAATTATGTCTACTTGCAAGAAGAGTCGTAACATTTTCTAGTACCATAACTTTTGGCAAGTCAAGTCCATTATCTCTACGCTCTTTTAGGATTCTCTCTACTTGCCATAGTAATCCTGATCTATTATTTGCATCTCTGTCTATACCTTTATTATAGCCATGAAAACTGCCCACATTTGATAAATCTTGACATGGAAAAGAATATGTTATTACATCAATGTTATCTTCGAGCTGCTCTCCTTTAAGTTCTTTAATGTTTACATAGTTATTAGTCCTAAGTATTGAAGAATAAATTTGCCTTAATACTTCTTCTCTTAACGATCTAAGTGTAAAATGAGACATGGTGTTTTTACAATCTCCGCTCAATTCATATTTCGATAACTGTTTCAGCAAATCGTTTTTATTCAGCCCTTTAACATCTTTATGTAATCCTTTACCGTTATGAATCAAATCATAAGCAACCAAAGCCCTTGTGTCCCACTCGCATATACCTACCGTGCAAAAATCAACGCCAATATTTTTAAAGGCTCGTGCTTGGCTACCAAGTCCACTAAATAATTCAACTATTCTAATCGGGTCTTTCATAATCTTTTTGCACCTTCCTTTATTCTAAATTCTACACTAAAACTCCAGCATTATCAAGTTTTTCCCGCGCACTCCATGAAATTTTAGCTTGAGCCTCTGAAACAACTTTATTGTTTACTATCATGGTCATGATACTGATTTCTTTTTCATTCAGCAGCTTTCTTTTTTTTCCTTCTTTAACCAGTCTTGCCCAATAATTCGCTTCAAGTTTGTATATCTCTATCATTATATTAACATTTTTTGTCAGTTTTTCATCTTTTTTTGCGCTTGCTTCTTGATCAAACCAAATATTATTTGGTATTAAATCGTCAATAAATGCTTTATCTACTAACAAATTATAATCTTCTGTCATATAACTTTCGTGTCTTGTTAAAGCTTTATATTTATTCCAGGTTTCTTCTTTCTTACAATGTTCTGTAACGATTACACCATTTGATGTTCTTTGAATAAACTCATTTGTTACATATGCAATCTTTTTCAGCATTTTAATAATTGGTTGAGACAAAGCTTGCTTTCGCCAAATTTTGTTATAATCCAAGCACTGATCTATTTCTATTAACGAAATCAGTTTGGAAATTGTATATGGAACAATATTCAGTTTATATCCACCCACATTATACCATTCTGCTTTGTTGACAATTCTATCGGTTTCTTTATATAAAATTGCATAACAAACGGCTCTTCGAAAGAAAAATTCATTGAATTTCTCGGGATTGTTCTCAAATGTTTTATCCATTAAGTTAGCAAACGCCTGCATACATTTCTGCGAACCCTTACTTACTACATCAGGACGCAGTTCGCCAGCAGCCATAAAATATTTTGCAAGCTCCTCTTTTTTGATAACTTGATTTCTCGGCCTTTTCTTTTCAAAGTCTTCTTTTTGTTTTTGAGTTGTAAGTTTAAATTTATCTTGTTCATATTTGCCGCGAGAACGCTCATAATACCATAAGGTATCATATATTTCTCCTTCTTTAGCTGGAGCAATGGTTTTATTAGCCAAGCCTTCAATCTTCCTATGGAAAGGATGGTTAGAGAACAAGTCAGCATCAGTAACTTTATTTTGACTATTTGCATATTTCGATATGTTCGATATAACTGTATCATAATCTTCTTCTTTTACAACAGTCATCTTCAAAGGTACGAAGATGTTTTCCAGCTGCCTTTTATCTTTTAAAACAGCAGAAGTCAATGATGCTGTTGTTTGTCCACCGTTAATAATCTGTAAATCTTCAATTCTGACAATTTTTGAATACTCATCCACTTCAACCTTTGATGCTGTACATGCAATACCGTTGTTATAAGTGAAAAATTTTGTTGGCTCTTCCAGTATTGTTTTTCTTATTCCTTTATTGACTTTACCTTTGGCTGTAAGAAACGCTCTAACATTACCTTCTAATAGCCTTGAACCATACTCATAGTATATTTTGTGTAAAAGCTGACCCGGTATAATTGCAAGATATGCGTCATAATCTGTAGCTCCAGACATCTCTGCTTTTATACAAGGAATTCCATTTGAGCTAAAATTTCTAACATCTACAATAACAGGTTCTTTGTCTTTGCCTGATAAAAATAAATCATATAATCTTTGAATACTCCAAACGTTGACAATTACTTTTTTATCTTTAAAAATCACTTCTAAATCAGACGGTTTAATCTTATCACTGGATTTTTTATTTGTAGTAATAAACAGTTTTATTTTATCTATTGAAATATCGTTATCTAAATCAACATAATCCCGCTTTAATCCGCTCTCAATTGTTTTGCCTATTTTCAACAATTCATTTGAATCGTCAAAATATTGTCCGAGTTTCCCATCATATACTTCTTCAAGAAAATATAGCATTTTGTTCCGCAAGTAAATGATGTCGGTTTTTGTGATCACCGAATTTTCTAATGAATCTACATAATCGTTTATATATAAAACAACCGATTTATCACTTTCATCAAAACTATATGCATCGACACTCATTTTTCTTCCGCTACGACATATTTTATCATTGCATGTTTTAATTAGTTGCGGATCAGTAATTTCTCCCATTGCCTGTAGTCTCTCGAGCATAGATGTAAAAAAGTAATCATCAGGGGTTGTTCCTTCAATCCTTGAATCATTTTTCACCTCCTCCAAATACGATATTCTAAATTCTTCTAATGTTTGACTCATAATTTTATTTTATACTCCTCTATTAAATTGATGAGCAATTCATATTTCACAGCTGCAATTTCTCTTGGCATGCACTCTCTTATTATTCTTGGAAAATTTTGTGAAACTTTATAAGCTTCTTGGCTCATTACACAGAATACAATTTCATCATAAAAAGGAAGGCAGACATATCCTGCTTGTAATAGCTTATTTTCAAATATATCTAAGATTTCTTCGTTAACCAACATTTCTTTTATCTGTGATATTAATTTATTTAGCGAAACCCCCTTGAAAGAAGCACTCATTTTTTCGAGTTTATACACAATCAATATTCCGTCATTTACAGAGTCTAACTGCTCAAGAGAAGATATAGTAATTGTATTTCTATGGGTATCCATACTTTTAATTTCACACCAATCGCTATCATATGAAAAATCTTTATGGGTAGGTTCGCTACCACTCCATCCAAGCACCGCATTATTAATTCCATATTTTGCGAAAGAGTAATCCTTTAAGAATAATAATTCGCCAATAAGTCCCATAATTTCAAAAAGAGATAAAGCATCTTTGTTCCCAGCAAACATTTTTTTCCATTTTGAATATCTATTTAATAAGAATTGATATCCATCCCGTGGATTGCAAACAGTAGCTGCATCAATTAAATCATTACAAAAATGATAAAATATTTCCTCTTCACCAATATTAGAAAACAAAATTGAGTTACTTTTATCATCTTTATAATGCTGCACTTTTATTTTAGCGCTACTTTTCACCGATTGTATTTCAAATCGTCCATTCAGTCTCAAAGTTTTATTTCCATGTGAATCAAGACCAAGGTATAACTCCAAAGGGTGTTCTTCACTGACTCGTATATATTTTGAATTCTCTCTTAAAGTAGTAAATTTGGATTTTGAGTCATAACTCATTATTCGTCCTCTCCATTATCAAAATAGCTTCCCTGTAACTTATAATAATCCGCATTAATATTTGTGGTATAACGATTACTGACACCTCTCGAATCATCACTCTGTGGAAAACCAATTTGATAGCCAATAAGATATGGTTGCTCCTGTTTTGCTTGATTTGATTCGAATTCTACTTCTTTTAACGCTTTATCTTTATCTTTTAGCGCAATAGTTTCTTCAATTTGCAAACATTCATCTTTATCTTCGCCATTTGACATTACTTTTTTATTAGATGGTTTGATCATATAAATTATTAATAATGGGTTTCGATCTTTCACTAAATAATTTTTTTGATTTTCTCCTTCATTTTCTTTGTCAATCTTTTTAATCAAATCGTTTGAAAGACCGTGAGATGTATCTTTGCTTCCTCCTAACCTATGCCTATTAAGTCTAATAAAAGTTGTATTCGGAACAAGTTCATATTGTCTTGAGACAGGTTTTATTTTTATCGACTTGCTAAAATCAACTTTGTCATTTCTGCCACCCATAAGCAGTATATCTAAATTCTCTATTTTATCCTGTTTTTGAATAAATTCAGTTAATTGTTTAATGTCAAAGCTATCGTTTATATCTGCATTCATTTTGATACTATTCAAAAAATCTAGTATGCTGCATTTATCAACATTTCGCAAATAAGGATGTGCGACTTTTTCATCTATATTTGATGCAAATCTTTCAACTAAATTTTGAGTTATCATAACGTTCTTAATATTATCTTCTCCATAGTCTAAAAACGGAGTATAGAACATTTCTCCCCAAAAATCTTTGTGTACAATTTTTTGTTTAGTACACTTCATTTTGCCGGCAGCAGTTATCCTAAGATTGCTATAAAAATCATTTCGGACTCTTATTCCATACTCAGCTGGCTTTTGTTTTTTCGCGCACATTTTTTTCATATCTGATTTTAATTGTTCAGTTGACTCAATAATTTCTTTATAATATTTAACTGAAGCTTCCGAAATATAAACCTTACACAACTTTTCATATCCTGCTCTATAACCAAACCACCTGCCCATTTGCATTAAGACATCAAATGTTGCTGAATTTCTATAAAAATAACTTATTATTAATCCCTCTAACGTAAGCCCACGTGAAAGAGCCATTCCGCCGATGGCTATAACTCTATACCCTTTACTCCTATGTTCTTCGTAATCCAATTTTGAAGCACTTTTATCAGAATTTACAGTAATAATGTCTATATCTTTAATGGCATCAAACAGCACCTGAAAAATCTCTTTCCAAGAATAACCGCAATCTTTATATTTTACATTAAAAAGTTCAAATAATCTTGCGATACTTGGATTTTCTAAGTATTCTTTTTCAGAAAGTTTCCAAGACTGTTTTATATCATTTTTAGTATTCCTAAAATGCTGTTCTACTAACTCTGTTATCACAAATTGGACAGCCGTGAAGCGTGACATATTTATTAACATCGAGCGATGAGTGTTCTTTTCTTTATCTTTAATATCCCGTATGGCATTCACTATTATAAATCTATCTATTGCCTCGTATACGGATTTCGGCAATTTCTTTCCTGTCCATTCTTTTTTGTGATTAATAGGAAATACTGCTAATAAGTCAGCCGCTGCTTGTTCGTTAGAGTCTATAATCTCAAGCATATGTTCGTCACTATTTTCATTCTTATCCACAAACATTCTTTTCGCCCCATGATAATTCGATGGCGGAAATAAAGCGTATACGAAGTCTTTTGGAAACAAATCATTCTTTAGCATTTCATCATCTGTGTCTGGGTCTATAAATACGTTTGCAAAAGGCGTTGCTGTAAACCCGACATAATTTGACTTCTCAAATAACGCTAAAATTTTTCTTATATAAGCATTGGTTTTCGTGGGATCGTTATCTTTGTTACTAGTGTCTATACTTGCATTGTCAGCTTCATCGTCAATCATTATCATAGGAAATTTTACTTTTTCAGCATTTCGATTAAGATTTCTTTTAATTGCAGTATGAATTTTTTTAAGAACTGAAATATTCTTTTTGATTATAAAAATATAAGGTCGAGTCGATCCCTGTTCAATTAATAAAGCTGTATTATTTTCCGACCCTTTAACAAAATCCTGTTTACGTGAAGTAAATGCGAAAGGAACTATATTCCCCGCACCAACTCCGACATCTTCACTATTTACCGTATCATATCCTATAAATCCCTCTTCAACGCGTCTTTGCGTTTGTCGGCGCAAATCCTCAATTAAGCCCGTTAATAAAAATATAACCTTATAACCAGCATCGGCCGCTTTACAAATTAAGCCAAGATAATTTGACGTTTTTCCCGACTGAACATCTCCTATAACTAACCCTTTTCTTGCAAACGGCTCTTCGGCTTCTGGATTCCCGATATATTTCATCAAATCCTTTAACGTCTCATTTTCCAAATGGTTAACAATCGGCGGTTCAAAGCCCTTATCCAATAAATATCCTTTATACCTATCCCAAAAAAACTGATTTTCTAAATTAAGTTCATCATACCAATTATCGAAATGTTCATAATCCCCAAGAATTGCCACACCATCAGGCTGATAGACTGCATATTGTGACTTGATTTTTCTTTTAATTTCATCTAAATCCTCTACTGTTAGGTTAGGCGAAAGACCTGCTATTTTTGATATTTGCAAATCAATATAATAATCATCTAAATCAATACAGCTATTTGAGGCAATATCGATTTTGTATAAACCCCTGAATAAGTCTAACGCTGAATCTACAAGCGATGTCTTATTATTCATAATTCAAACTCCTCTCTGATTTTTGCAGCGATGTTTGGTCGATTAAAAGGCTCAAAAGTTAGTAACATAAGAAGTGCTTTTTCTACATTCGTCTTGTTCATATCTACCAATGCCTTTACCATTTTCACAGCCTCATCAATGATAAGACGTTCCCGCTCTTCGTCTAAATCAATTTCAATATTTTGATTACACACGGAATTATATATATCATCAAAAGGTATTGCTGCACCAACTATTTCCAATAATCTGAAAATTTTAGACTGATTCACTTCTTCAAAATTTTCAAAAACATATTCTTTGATGAACTTGGAATCCAAGTTAACAAAGTAACTTTCTTTCCCATTTCTGCCAGTTTTCTTATTCCAAATTCTATTAGAATCCTGTCCTTCAAATATTTGTTTATGTCTTATTTTTTTTTCGGAACGTGAACGTATGTCATCAATAGTTTTCCTAAAATGTGCCATTAGTTTTTGTGGTATTACTGCCTTTTGCTTTTTAATATCGATTTCCCAAATATCATCCAACGCATTTGGAATGTCTACTTTGATTTTTGCATACTTAGCAATTTCGGATTTTACTCTGATTCTAAACCAAGTTCCGTATACAATTAGCCTGTCATTTCTGTAAATATAAAATCCTTGTGAATCTCGCATTTTATCTGCCCCGCCTAACAAAACTCTGTCATCATCTGTAAGATCATGGTAATGAGGCAAAGTAAATGGTTGAATTATTACACTGAAATCTTTTCCTTTTTGATTTTTAAGGCTTATATTCGACGCCTTTCCACCTTCTGTCTTCAAGTGCTTCTCCAAGAAAGGGTCTAATCCGATAATAGTATCATTGTTTATCATAATAGAGACTTTCTTATTAAGATATCTGTGAAAGACGAGAGCTATATGTTCTCTTACTTGTTCCAAATTATTTGACAGTTGCCTATGAAGCCCTATTTCTCCATCTAACTTAACAGCCATCAAGTCGAAGTCGCGCCACAAAACAAGCGTACCTTTTTCCAATGATTCAAGCTTATCTATCTGCGGAAAGTTTTTAATATCTTTGTCGAAGAATTCATATAAAAGCCAATCATTACTTTTTTCTACTTCATCTATATCCCATCCGAACGCAGACAAAACACTATCTCTCTTGGAAACTACAGTCAGCTTTCTGCACTGGGAAAAAGACGCTGACTTCAATCCGAGCCCAAATCTGCCTAAATCATAAGAACTTCTTTCTCCCTCGAAATTGCTCCCTATTTTAAGCGCGTTTATTACTTCCTCGCGACACATTCCATTACCATCGTCAACAAATGCAATATATGGTTCTTCCTTTGTGCTTACCGGAAAATAAATGTTTATATTTTTTGATTTAGCTGAAATGCTATTATCAATTATATCTGCCACCGCTGATTCAAAAGAATATCCGATTTGTCTAATTGAATTAATAAGTATTTTAGGGGTTGGCGGATTAATTATTTTATGCAAATTCTGTCTCCTTAATAATTTCCCATATTCCGCTCTTACTGGAATCGTCTCTCTCATTGCACTTTTTTGTCCTATGAGCGGCCTTCATTCTTCCTTGTTTTCTTAATTCTGTAGCTGCCCATCTAATATCATAATTCCAAGTGTAAAATAAATCATCATTTTCATTAAGGTCTTTTCCGTGAAGTTTCCAAAACGATCTAAAGATAACTATCATTGGTGCACTTCCCCCTAAGTCTTCAATAATTTTATAAAGAACATTTGGCAAATCTGCTTTATTCATTTCTTCTTTTTCTAAGTATAATTGAAACGGTAAAAAATCATACTATCCCCTTTCTTTTTTTTCTAAATATCCGTTTTTTAATTATTTTAACTCTTTTGCACTTGATTATTAAAATCTTGAGTTGCTTTTTTTCGATGATAATAATTATATCATTTTACAGATTTTTTTGCAATCTTCGACAGTCTGCCAAATTTCGACAAAATATTCAAACGCTCTTTAATATACCTTGAAAATACTAAGTTTTTCGCAACAAAAAAGCACTGCAAGCAAATTAATCAAACCCAGCCAAAATAAAAAAGCCAAACCTTAAGATCGAACTTTTAACATGCATGATAACATATCAGAAAACAGCAGATAATCCAAAACCTTATTTTCATCTTTCTCTTCTTCAAAGTGATTATCAATATTTTCTACAATTTACTTAATCATTTACACATAAGTTTAAAGATTCGAATAAGCAATCGCGAGCCACAGGAAGATCAAAATCTAAGTATATTGCCGCAATAATTGCTTCAAATAAAGTAGCAAAATCTTTAATCAACTTATTCTCTTGCTTTTGATTATGGAATTTCACGCCATTATCATTATAAAGAAGTATATAAAGTTTTTTCTCTTTTATTATTTCTTCAAATTTATTATTATTCTCTAAATCACTTTTAGTTTTTGTTATTATTCCTTTGTCGCTTACAGAGAATAAATATTCCGTTAAAAGAAATTTTATTAAACTATCTCCCAAAGTTGCAAGCGCGGAATTTTTGTAATTTTTTCTATTTTTTCCATCTTTCAGATTAGATAACTTTGTCACATTAAATGCTAATCTAAGATTCTCGCTTAGTTCTAAGTTATGTAAGTCTTCTAATTTTTCAATGCTATTTTTCATCACAATTAATCCCCCTCATTGTTTGCTTTGCAAGCACTAATTTAAACGAAATAATACCCCCGGGTGATTCCATCTCCTCTTCAAGAATCTTATCGGCAAATTCCTCCAGTTTCCAATCTACTGCTATATAATCATCGGTTGAGTTATCGTCTCCGCTATTAGAATAATAAAATATTAACTGCTCTATATTTGGTCTTTGAAACAATTCAGCAATAAAACCTTGTAGCCTCTTTAAACGACCATATAGTGCCAAATAACATATCTCTTGTAAATTATCTTTATCGTTTAAAATAAAGTTTGGCGAAAAGAATTGTTCATGGCAATTTAAATAATGTTCACGTTTTTTCGTGTCAAATGCTTCTAAGTATCCGCAAGAAATATTATAATATAATTCTCTTCCAGTAAGATCCAAAAATCCGGAATATAGAAAAGTAGGCATATTAAAAAAAATCTGAATATCTTCTTCTTGATAATCTTCTATGCTTTTATCTGATTCATTTTTAAATTTTCTTTTGCCCCAAATAAATTCGCTCATATTAATTTCCTTCTCCTATTTAAGAAAAAGATTTATAAATTTTCCTTTAATAAGAAATCTTTTAATGAAATTCCAATTATACCTTCATCATTTCGATTCGCAAAATTATCAAGAGAAACAACATACTTAGGGCTATTATCTTTAATTTCCTTAAGGGGAGAAAACTCTCTTTGATATGTTTCTTCTGTAACAAATTCTAAACAAACCTGAATATATATCTTTTCTCCATTTCTTTCCGCAACAAAATCTACTTCTTTTGAATCTAACTTACCAACATAAACATTATATCCACGAGAAGCTAATTCGTTATATACAATGTTTTCTAATATTAGCACCCTTATTTACCTTAGTTACTTCTTTAAATGCATAGGCAAGCGAATGATCCGCAAGATAATATTTATCATTTGTTTCAAAAATTCTTTTGCCTTTAATATCATAGCGAGAGACTTTTTTGATGATGTATGCCGCTTCTAAATATTTTACATAATTGCTAATTGTTTCTAAATTAGTGCTGGTTTTCTTTTTTTCACCACCACTGATATATTCAGCGATACGACGCAAAGAAATTATGCTTCCTACATTATCGTAAAAAAATGCGACTATCTTTTCAAGTAACGAAATATTTTTAATATTGTTGCGTGAAACAACATCTTTCAAAACAATAGATGAATTAATATCTTTAACAATTTGCACAGTTTGATCAAAGATAAAAGCTTGAGTTGAGATAAGCGGAAATCCACCAAGTAAAAAGAAATCATCAAAATAGTATTTACCTAATGATAAAGACCAATCGATTTCGTTTTCTTTATTGATTATTTTTTCAGTCGATAAATTGACACCAAAGTAAAATGGCTTTAGATCATTTGCTTTTCTGAATTGTAAAAATTCTGCAAATGATAAAGGCCTGATTTCAAATTGAACATATCTTCCGCCAAGTAGTGTCGCAAATTCTCCAGATAAAAGTTTTGAGTTTGATCCAGTAATATAAATATCTGTATTCTTTAGCCGTAATGAATTAACGGCTTTTTCCCAATCTTCAACCATTTGAATTTCATCAAAAAACAGATAATATTTTTTGTCGGTTTTTATTTTACTTAAAACATAATCATGTAAATCTTTATATGTTCTAATAAAGTCAAACTCAATGTCTTCAAAATTTATAAATACAATATGTTCGCTATCTGTTAGATTTAATACATCTCTTTTCAATAACTTTAATATCTCACTTTTTCCGCTTCTGCGAATACCGGTTATTAGTTTAATTACATCTTTGCCAATAAAGCCTTTGATTTTATCGGTATATATTACTCGTTCAATTATCTTATCCATAAAAAGCCTCTTTTCCTGAATAGATATATTATACTAACTAAAATCTATTGTGTCAATATTTTTGATACACTCACTGTATCAAATTGTTAATTTTTTCTGTTTTTGATACAGTGAGTGTTGCAGATATAATGATTATATAAAGAAAAAACAGATTTTTAATAACATCTGCTAATTTTAAATTTTTCATTAATTAATGCATCAGGGAGTTGCACTATCTCAAAACATCTGCATTTCAGATTGAAACTTGAAATCCAATCTTAATAATTTCCAAACAAAAAATCTATAACATTTATAATAATACCTATCATAAAAACCTCGTGAATTCAATAATTTTTTCAATCAAAATGAAAAAATACTATAATTTAGCATAATTTTTTCATTTATTCTTTAATTTTGATTGTTTTATCTTATTCATTTGTTTATTTTTCATACAGAAAATTATTGATATGTAGATAATAAGAAATGACTAGCATTCACATAGCATAATGCATATTCTAATTAGTAATGACTTAAAAAATCATTTTAATAAATTTTTATGAAAGGACAGTATAATGAATATAAATTATGATTGTTTATGGACATGCAAAAGCAGTAATTGTTCTTGCTTGAAATGCGAAAAAGAAAGACATGGACAAGTAGGACCTCCTGGCCCGCCAGGACCTCAAGGAAAAACTGGCGCTGCTGGTCCACAAGGACCACAGGGAAAACCCGGTATTTCTGGACCTCAGGGACCAAAAGGTGATATAGGACCTGCCGGACCTCAGGGAGAAAGAGGACCTAGAGGTAGCCAAGGAGCAACCGGACCACAGGGGGAGCAAGGGCCAAAAGGTGATGCCGGCGAAACTGGTCCACAAGGAACAAACGGCACTTCTCCTCATATCGGCATTAATGGTAATTGGTTTATTGGTACAACAGATACAGGCGTGAAAGCACAAGGAGATGAAGGACCAGTTGGACAACCAGGAGCAACCGGAGATATCGGGCCACAAGGACCTCCTGGACCAGAAGGACCTGCTTATAAAATGGCATCGGCAGTTTTAGCAATTACCCCAAGTACTACTGATACTTCTACTTTACCGCCATGGCCGAGGATTCCAAGTTCACCAAGTGGTGAAGTCCTTCCTTCCTATGTTGTGGTTTGTCAATAAGGATTATTGCCCGATATTACTTTCGATAACGAAAATGGTATTATTAAATTTGAACCAACTCCTAGTGGTAACTACCATACTTATCTTATTTCCTTTAATGTTTTCTCTAGCAGTTCATCAGTATCAATTTACCCGCAAATAAATGGCGTTCTGCGCAGTGAATGGCGTGTATCATCGTCAATGGGCACAGGGGCTTCTGCATCTGGTTCATTTGTTTATACAAACGCCTTTTTTGGGGCTAATAACCAAAATATATTAGGATTCGTAGCTACAGCTCCAGGCAGTGTTCCAGTAGAGCAAATCTTTGGATCAATAAATATAGTTCAATTATCTTAAATAATTAATCAAACTCTAAAAATTAATTAATAGACACAATCTGTTGGCTTTACCGCAAACGGATTGTGTTTTTCAATTTATTTAACTTTGGAAATTATATTTCAATTAATAAATTTTATTGTGCCTCTAGCAATCTACCACCATCGTGCCAATCGCCATAGAGTTTTCCTTCTTTTGTGTTATCTAAAAATTTTTGTAGTCGCTTTTTATAAGTCTCATCATCAAATCCATAATAACTTTGAATGTTGTCTATGCGGACTCGCTTATAAATATCAGGTAAAGCTTGGTAATTTTTCCATGTCATTGGACAGGCTTGAATTGCCTCATTGATGTGTGGTGCTACCTCAAATGCTTGCTTTGGCATTACTGCTTTGCCGGCATCAGTCATTAAGCCTAATCGTTCTAATCTCTCACATCTTGCCACGTTCAGCTGAGTCCAATTGCTTTTCTTTCTTCTAGGCGAAAAACGTTGATATCCTTGTTTACTTGTTGAATCTACCCAGCCTACTGTTAATGCTTCTTCAACCAAATCTAAGTAGTCAATTCCGTCTTCATCTTTCTTTGCAGTACCCCACATTCCCCGTTTAGACTTGACCCAACAAAATTCTTCAGTTGCGGCATTTGCCAGTAGCCACTCTCGCCATTCTTGGCGATTATTAACTTGTACAATATTTGTTATTTCCATTGAAAAGTCCTCCTTGAGATATTTTTCTGAATTTAAAGTAAAAAAACTTGTTGGCTCTTATTCATAATAGGCTATTCGATTTGCTTTATTTAAAATTTTAACACTCTCAACTTAAAAATACAAGTTATTTATTCTGTTTTTGTTTTCTAATAAACTCCAATTATTAAGTGCATCCGATAAATTTAAATAAAAACCATTTGCCAGCTTACAATTCAATAGATTTTTGCTTATTATAAATACAATGAAAATGTGATTGATAAAATTCAATCACATAATTACTCTTATTTACTTTATTTGGCATACCTATTACTTATTCTGGCGCTGTTTTATCCTGTTTTAGAATTCAATCACATGCGTTTTTTGACTCTACTCCAATATCAGATATTCTTCCTCTTTCATCGCAAACCAACCAGTTAATCGAATCTCAAAGCCACATATCTCACAAAACATCGACTTTCCTGCCTGCGTAAACCTATGTGGCTCCGCTTTGAAATATCCACAATCACAAATTAGGAAGTGCCAATTATGGTCACCTGGCTCCACTATAATAAATACATGATTAACACATATAACCGATACTACTATCCTGACCACAAATTGTGCATTATTCCGATAAGTTCCTTCAATCACAGCTGTCCCAAATCTGATAGCTGTTACTACTCCATCATTACTTACTGTCGCTATATTAGTATTTCCTGAAAACCAGTTAAACTCATTAACATCCTGTGTCGGACTGTCACTTCCTAATGTAATCACTCTCGTAAATCCCTGATGAATTGAAACCATTGGATTAATACCGATTGGAACAGGCTCCCCTCTTCCACTTGAAACCTCTGTCCCTACTCTTCCTCCACTATCAGCTCCATACTGTAAAAAAATTGGTTCGCCGTTATTAAGTAATATTACTTCTACTTCAATAATCGCTCTCCACCTTTGATTATAGTTATAGATTGATAGTATTGTAGTTCTTCCTGCGTTTCTACCTAACAAAACACCAAATGGATTGACTTCTAAGATATTTGGATCAGCTGATATCCAGGTATAGTTATTTCTTAATAACGGATTATGAAATGCTTCATTATTATCCGGACTGTTAATAGGAAGCAGTTCTCCTGTTCTGCTTACCTCCACTCTTGTTTGTGCATCTGTTCCATTAACTCTTAAGTCTAACACAAAGTTTCTGAAGAAGTCTCTTAAGTTAGTAGTCCCTAAAAAGGCATTAACTCCTATCTGGGTTAAATCATCAGGTATATCGACTGTTGTTATGTTTTCACAACCATAAAAGGCATAATCAAAGATTTGTGAATTGCCGGTTATAGTAACTGTTCTTAGTCTGTTTGGAATAAAGTTGTTTTGCGTTTGGTGATTAAAAGCTCCGAAGATAAAGCCGAAGTGGGTATCTGATTGGCTTGAAAGGTTTGAGCCTACAAAGGGGATTGAGATGCTTTCTAAGCCTGTATTGCCCTGAAATGCCCCAAAACCTATTGATCTGACACCAGAAGGTACTTCTATATGCTTTAGAATATGATTATCTCTAAAGGCTCCTCTTCCTATTTCCAGAAGGTTACTTTCGCTTTCAAAGATTAGTTCATTGAAGTTCATGATATTGGCGAAGGCATAGTCTCCGATATGCGTTACATTTCTTGGGATAGTTACTTTTAATAATGATGTTTGAAG
>Ga0123355_10009112_pt1 | contig 15052 bp, 6 predicted proteins | sample TergutEmb28metaG_3_FD_89872 | JGI IMG/M metagenome (GOLD analysis project Ga0123355, IMG submission 89872) | Embiratermes neotenicus P1 segment gut microbial communities from Petit-Saut dam, French Guiana - Emb289 P1 | ecosystem: Host-associated > Arthropoda: Insects > Digestive system > Gut ...
CCCCCAACAAATTTAACAAAAATAACAAAGAGTAATAACAAAAAAAAGGAAAAAAACGGAGAAAGAAAAGGAAGAAAATTGAAAACACGAAAGGAGTTTTTTTTTTTTTTTTTTTTTTGTTATTTCATAAAAAAAACGCCTATTAATGGTAAGAAGAATATCTAAGGGGCAATTCCCTGAAGCGCTGATGGTATCATCCCCTTCCTCCGGACCACACACGCGACATAGTAATAGAGATTTTCACCGCCGGCATTATTCCAAGCGTTGTTACATAGACATCCATCGATAAGTTGGAAGCAAACACATGCTGCCTTCATCTTCAAGGTTGAAAGATAATTTGCCTGATCCGCCCAATTCATTTGCCTTTGCTTTATCAGCATAAGACTATTTTTATATTTCTTCATCTCCTTCTACATTTTAGCCCAAGTATGAGAACACATGTGTTTATACAACGGGTTGTTGGAAAAGGAAACAGAAACTGTGATTTAATGTGCCGACGCGCAACATGAAGTGTACTGGCTGTATCAGTAGCACTGCTTGTGTTAATTTTAATTCTTTCATAAAATGAATCAAACTCTCAGTATCCACAGCACGTGATCACACAAAGTACGTGTACCACTCTATCACAACCCATAGTCCGTACTCCAAAAAATCAAACCCTCGGTATCCACAATACACGTTCACAATATGAATCAACCTATTAGTATCCACAGTCTGTACTCTAAATTAAATCAAACCCTCGGTATCCACAATACACGCTCACAATATGAATCAATCTATGAGTATCCACAGTCTGTACTCCAAATTAAATCAAACCCTCGGTATCCACAATACACGTTCACAATATGAATCAATCTATGAGTATCCACAGTCTGTACTCCAAATTAAATCAAACCCTCCGTATCCACAATACACGCTCACAATATGAATCAATCTATGAGTATCCACAATCTGTACTCACAAATTAAACTAAAACCTCGGTATCCACAGTACATGTTAACAAAATTAATCAAAATCTCCCTATCCCCAGTACGTGTTCACAAAATTAATCGGACTCTCACCATCCACAATATACTCTCACCATCCGCAGTATTCTCTCACCATCCACAGTATACTCTCACCATCCACAGCGTACTCTCACCATCCACAGCGTACTCTCACCATCCACCGTATACTCTCAGCATCCACAGTATACTCTCACCATCCACAGTATACTCTCACCATCCACAGCGTACTCTCACCATCCACAGCGTACTCTCACCATCCACAGTATACTCTCACCATCCACAGTATACTCTCACCATCCACAGCGTACTCTCACCATGCACAGTATACTCTCACCATCCACAGTATACTCTCACCATCCACAGCGTACTCTCACCATCCACAGTATACTCTCACCATCCACAGTATACTCTCACCATCCACAGTATACGCTCACAAACCTTATCCACACAATTCAAGTCAATTATTTTCTGTAAAAGACGTGGATCAACGACAAGTAAATTTGCCGTTTTTAAATCAGGTCTGGATGTGCAAAAGGCCAATGATATCTTGGAACATCATTTTTTGCTCGACCCTAAAAATAAATCCCATAAAAATCTAATACAATTCTGTTCAGAGCACGCGCGCAGAGAAACAGAAGGATTTCTTTATGAGGTGCCCTACATCTCGTAACGCTGGCAAAGCACTCTTTGTTCTGTCATAGACTCTTGCACCACTTCCCGACGAAAATAACTTGTAACAAATCTATCGTTCGAGTACAAGGTGTTCATGTACCTTACAGCATTATCATGAATATGTACGTACGTACATAGAAGTGTGTTGATATTAAAGTCTAATGAAGCAACTGCGAATGCGGTGTATGATAAAGCCAAATGAACATGACAGTCTGTGGATCACAATAAATGTCGACATTTCATGATAAAATGGGAGTGAGTGGAGTATATAGCGGAAAAGGTGCACTGTGTTGGGTACGGCTTGAGAAGGCTGAAATGAGGTTTGACAGTTTCTAACTGATGGTTCACCGCCTTTGTCTAACTGTTGCATATGTCAACCACTATAAACAGACATTTCAGCACGTAGATACCGCTGAAGTAATAATAGAAACGGCTGGTCCGATACCACACTGCACACGTATGTTGCACCAATATGGAAAAATAACCAAATTAAAAACAAAGAAAAATAAGGTAATGTCAACGCAACAGAAAAGTGTATCCTATAGGTCTACTGCATACACTTTTTAAGCCCGTATTTTGCTTTTCTCCATCTTGTGTTGGAATGTTACATAATCATTTTGATAATTCGATTTTAGTCCGCCTTACATACTATTTGAATCTAACGCTCTCTGAGAGCCTTAACTACAGACGCTCACTTTGCTCTACTTAGAGACTGCTGCAGCCATCTTTCCACCTTCATCTCTCGAAGATCCTTTTCAACATTTTCCAACCATCTCATTCTTGGTCTTCCCATTTTCCTCATTGCCTTCGGTTTACTGTCAAACAACTTCCTGACCTGGTCCATTTTCATTATATGTCTTAGCCAGTCCAATATTTTCTTTTTAATATCTACTACACAATCCAAATCTTCACATAGTTATTTACATTCCTGATTAAATCTTGTTCTCCATTATTTCTTGTTCTACCATAGGTCCGTATGTCATTCTTACGATTTTTTTCTCGAATGTATTCAATGATTTACGTCCGCCGCTGTTGATTTACAGTCATCATTGTGCGACAAAACGGTGAAAGAGAACGATGATCAGCGAGTGAATTGTACACTGTATAAACTAGTTGGAGAGCTACAACAAAAACCTTTCATTTGAATACAGTTTACGTTACGGCAAATCGGAGAGAGAACCCGGACTTTTGCCAGTCCATTAATATTCACAAAATTTAGAGATCATTTCTGTTTACCGTACTGCTAGAAACAGGTTGAATACCCGAAGTCTGTCTGTTTGTCACAATTTCAAGTTTCTTCTTCCACCGCAGTGTCTAGCGTTATTATTCCAACGGTCACTGGCTTTTTGCTTGAATTATGGAACAGGTTATTTTCACCAAATCGTACAGTCAAATTCTGAACCTGTTGACATCATGTGTTTCTGGCATGACAGGTTTAAGACATTTCTATGTACAGTGCAAAAATATATTTGGAGGGGGGGGGGTACTATCTAAGCATGGTTCTAAAGTAAAATGCAGATATAGCGACGTGGAAATTTACGTACAAGTAGGTTTGATAGAAATATGCAACAAAAAGGGTCCAATGAAGCGATATGGGGTTTGATGGCTTTAAACCGGCCAGTGGCCAAAGCTCCTTAGCTGACTGTTTCATGGCATAAAGGAAGGTAATTTTGTTTGGATGTTTAAAATTTTAGTATAATTCTGTTAACGTATAAAGTAAAATCCGATACTATAAAATCAGTACGAACTTCTACCGTCTTAATGGCACTGAATTAGTTAACAATAATCATATTTTAATTATTCTTATCTAATGCATACTGAATATTTTTATGGGAATGAAACGAACTGAGCCATCAAATCCTGCTTCTCGTTGCGTATAAACCACAACTTCGAGTACGGAGAATATCTGTCTGGTCAGATTGTGTAGTAAGAGATATGCAGACACTATGAAGAACATAACAAACTCCAAGAAGTGAAATTCTACAGCGCGAATTGAATAACGAACAAATCGACACAAAGTAGTATCAAAATTACGTGAGAGTGCAACAGAATTCCGGGTTTCTCTAAATGTTCTTCACCAATAATTTACAAACAAACCAGCAACATATACATCAGTTGTTAAATCAACAACCATTTACATGACCATTTTTAGGGATGGGTTTTTTCGAAAATATTCCATCAAATACAGAGGATCACATTAATAATTCTATAGCGACTTGACTTAGTAGTTTAAACTGCACAGGGAACTGGGCTTGGCCATCCTGTCGTATGATCTGAACAGTCTTTTCTGCTATCTTCCTTTTAAAATTATCTAAATTCTGTTACACATGCGCTAGAAATGTATTACTTTGCAAATATCACTACTAATTAATAGTCAGGCGAACACCTGCGTCTAATAAAGGAGATAAACAAGAAGAAGAAAAAATGTTTATGAAAAAAACTTCGTAATTTGTATGTTTCTCTAAAACACCACTAGCGCGAAAATATTAAGGAAAATTTCAGCAAAAGATAGATAAGAAATGAATAGAAAATTTTGATCGCAAAACTTTAAGGAAAGGGAAAACTCGGGAGACCTAGAAGAACATGGCTTACATAATTGAATGGAATATCCGATGGCACTTGAGAAGACGGCAGGGATGTTTCGGGTTCCATAAAAAGCGAAGAATTTTTAAACAATTTCTGTGGCTGTAAGCTCCTCACGAAACATTCTGCTCCGTAGAATAACTAAGAGTCTAAACTGCCCCTACGATGTCAATATAATAATTTAGGAAACAAAATAAATTCAGTTGTTTCTGTTACCGAAAGTGCTTCTCAATAACCAACACAGTAACAGAGTTACGACGAAGAGCAAATATTTTGTTTTGCTACTGCAAACAGTATTAACACATGAATGGCTTTCCATACCGAACAATACTGTTTAGTCTATCGCACAGGTACAAGAGAACAGGGAGATGTCTCATTATTTATTTAGCGACAACCTGCCATCTGTCAGCACCGTGTGAATCTGAATGAGTAACATCCACACAATATAGGTCCTTCTCACATTTGCATAATTAGCACGAGAGTCAACGAGACAGAAGTGCGACATTTGTCTACACGCAGAACACACAAATTAAAACCACCTCACCGCAGGCCTGGAAAAGCCCTTACGCTCCAGCAGGTAGAGGTTTTTAGAATTTCTGGAATGTCGGCACACAAAGGCAGCAAGTTTGACAGCCCTAGGCACCGGCCGCCTTTATCCCACAGGAAACATCCCTGGCACACATTTCTGTTGGAGGCTGATTCGACCCTAGGTATGCTAGGTAGAGTAGGCCATAGGGCGGCCCGAATGATTAAGTATGTGGAATCACAGCTACACTATTCTATATCGAAACCGCGACCGTCAGGTTTGTATCGCAGTATCTCAACCACCTGCAACACCGCCTATCCCCATATATCAATTATAGTATATAACTTACTTCTACTGTTATAGCGCCTAGTATTAAGTACTACCTGCATGCAATGAATACTTGATAAATCACAAAACGTATGAAATTTGCATATGCTTTCTTAGGCGGATCCAATTCGATGTGTGTATTTCATTTCGGAAAAGGAAATATTTATCCCACTACGTAACGCAAGTCATTCTGTACACTTTTTATCTACCAAGTGCTAAAGCAGACCTATACTAATGTCCAGTATAAAATAAATCGCAATTTAAAATATAAAATTTAACTGAATATTTCCAATTTTCATAGCACCAAAGTACTATGTATTATACTCCTGCAAAGCAACACAAAATAATCTAGTACCTCAGCAAATCAGTTTTCGAAGTAAAGTGATATTACAGGATAGGATTGAGATGGGCACCATTTCGATAAAGATACATTTCAAATCGTTGGTTAGCTAATGACTACGCAAATACAGTCCTGGAGAATCTGATGTTTATTGGACCGTGCATCATTTTGATAACTGAAGAATAAAAAACCAACTAGATGCCACTTATTATTTTATTGTACTTCTTATAGGCTCAGCATGTTTCGGGCATTACTATGCCCATCATCAGGAGCTCGCGACTATGATGTTGATTACCACATTCGACGTTTCGTTCTTGGTTTACTGTAGGTTGGAGGTTAGGTGCAGTTAGGCTGGAGTACTATTCGGGCTGCAGCCCGGACACTACTCCAGCCCAACCGCACCTAACCTCTAACCTACAGCAAACTAAGAACGAAACGACCAATGTGGTAATCAGCATCATAGTCACGAACTCCTGATGATGGGCATAGTAATGCCCGAAAAATGTTGAGCCTATAAGAAGTACAATAAAATAATAAGTGGCATCTATTTGGTTTTTTATTATCCAGTCCTGGAGAATCAACTACATAGTATATCTTCAGCCAGTATAGACATTCTGTACATTTTATGGAACCCGAAGGTTTACTGAAGTATTCACAACAGCCTGATCCAATTCATTATCCTTAGCCGCATGAATTTAGCCTACACAACCCCATCATCTCATTCTAGGTCTTCCAAGCAGATTCTTCCTTTCGTCTTTCCCCATCAAAGGTCTGTATATATTCTCTTGTCTGCCACGTGTGCCACGTGTTCCGCCCATCTCATCTTCCTTCGAATAATATTTGGCTAGGCATTACAAATTATGAATCCTCTTATTGTGCAACTGTTGTAGCTTCCATTATTTTCTTTCCCTTCGGGCCAAAATATGCCCCTCAGCACCCTATTCTCTAACACCCCACACTATGTTATACTCTTTATGTGAGAGGCCGAGCTTCACACCCACAGAAAAACAACAGGATAAACTATAGATCTGTAAAACAAGTATTTTAACCTTCATGCTTTCAGGTAGCAAACGCAAAGACAAAAGTTTCAGGACCAAACGTGAGCAGACGTTCAACAGACTTACCTTCATCTTCGTTTATTTATACATGCACTTTTTATTTGTTGACGTCCGTACCAAATAATTGTACTTTGCTATAAACTCAAACGTCTGCAGGCCACAGGTGGTCGACCAGAATTATTCTGCCGGCACGCAGAAATTTTCAAAATAAACTGTAAATACTGACCTAAGATTACAATTTACAGAGGGATAATATATTTTAAGTTATTGTATAAATCATATTTTAATACGGGCAAGAAAAATCAGTAGGACTGAAGAACATACGCCTCAGTAGAAATACCGCGGTTAAAAGGGTAAACGGCATGAAAAGTATTAGAGGGAACAATTAAAATCGACTAGCAAACTTTTTCAAGCCCACTCGATAATACACATGTCAAACAGTGCGCTCGACTTGTAGCATTATCCTCCGTTTGTAACTCAAATCCATTTCAAACTGAGGAAAGTTTTGAATTAATTTCCACCCGTGAAATATTTAAGCGAAAATACATTTTTAGTGAGAACAGCAATTTACGGAAAAAAAATTAAATTTTAACAAACTGCGGTAGATTGTGACTGTAAGACCTGATCGTGTGACAGGCAAAAAACGTTATGTGAGAAAAAATGAAATATTTTCAATAAATTTTACAGTTACCAACGCACGATATTATGCCAGACAGTTTTGTGTGACAAAATACCAACACTGAAGCACATTTCACAACGAGCTGCGTCTGTCGTTAACTTATGTCTGTCCCAAATTAAATTATCGACAAGCTGCTCCTTTTCTTCTGGATACCGACAGCGAGCAAGATCATTTATCACACTCCACTGAAATTTGTTGATTATCCTGCTACAAAGCGTTTATAACATTTTATGATTTTATACGTTAAATTAATATATTTTTCGAAATTAAATAGCATTATGTTAACGACATTAAGATATAAAATTATAAAGAGGTCCGGCATTTTAGTTCATATTGCACAGTACCTAAATGAGTTAAACGTGACAGTATTAGAGCATTAAATAGTACACTCACATGACAACATACAGTCCTTCCGATAAAATTCGGTCCTGGAAAATATAAAGAGCAATGAAAAATCAGTGTATTTTGAAACGGGCAATTTTCTTGAGCAAAATCCACAAATAAACCGGTACCCAGAAATACTGAATTGCTGAGAAACAAATATGAAAATGTCTCTCGTGATTTTAAGTTTCGTGAAATGCACTCTGTCATGTTCACGACACGATATAATTTTGACACTGATAACGCGGTAAAAGATATGCAAGTGCAGCTGCAAGAATTGTAATGTGGTTTAATTCTAGAAGAAAAATTTAGTGAAGATGGGGTGCCACATTTTTTTATCTCCTTACCTGAATATTGATTATCCAGAAGTATACAATTTTCTCGCCAAATATGTGCGACATACGATTGCATATATTCGTAAGAACGATAATTTTCGTGAATCTTAAGTTTATTGGACCGTGCATCATCTTTATAGTTGCGTAAAGAGAAAAACCAACTTCATGCCACTTATTTTTTTATTTATTCAATACTCATTGATTGCTCAACATGTTTCGGCCGTTAATACGACCATCTTCAGGAGTCTGCGACTAACTGCGACTAACGGCCGAAACATGTTGAGCAATCAATGAGTATTGAATAAATAAAAAAATAAGTGGCATCAAGTTGGTTTTTCTCTTTACGCAACGATAATTTTCGTGTCTGAAGACGTACATTCTTGTTAATCAAGAAAGTGAAATCGCAAAATCTAAAACCCTTTCATATAAGCTAATCGCTAATTGAAGATTCTATACTTCTGAAAAATTGTCTGATTAGAGGGGAGATATCAGAAAAGTACCGGATTGGATAACATAATTTAGATTTTTCATATTTATGTTTGGAACTAAGAGTTTACTTTATTTGTGGTGTTTGTGATGTCTTGCTATTTTTGTAGTACTACGTATATTTACAGTGATTTCCAAAATTCCTCCATCCAATCCCGTACCTCCTTTATTTGCCCACTACTGTCCGCAAGCACCAATGAGTCTGACATAAGTGACTACATCAACAACCCTACTTCGTATTCTATCCGAACTAACCTCTGAATTTCAGACAGGGTAGCTACATAACCTACAAACCGAGCACTCGCGTTTAACGCTGTCATTAATCGACTTTGGACCCAGTGTTGGGAAGCCGACGAATTTTCCTCATTTCCACCATAACAGGAATCCAAAATTAAATTATAGGTTTAGTATTTACCTTTTAAATTGTCACTTCTAGGCCTGTAACTAAATGCTTTCACCGTCGAAGACACTCTGTGCTAAAAAAAATGGAATGTGTAAAGTAAACTAATAAACACAAATGTATTCATAAACTCTTACATGACAACACCAATTCTAGCACTCAAGTGTGAAGCCTCTCTTTCCATTCGGTCGCAGGAAGAGATTAGGGGGGAGGGGGGGCTTCTGTGTTAATGTCTCATGTGTGCATTGTAACTTACTTGTAACCAAGAAGAAAAGGCAGAACAATATCCTGATATAAAACGCAACTGAATCGCTCTTCATACGAAATGGTATAAATTACGTATCTGTTATTGTGTGTCCCGCGAAGTGTGACGGATGACATATATGCAGATATTTGGATTGAGTAATTTTAAAAAATCAGAATTATTTTTGACAGTTCTTTTTCGTAGAATTTCACCAACAAAACCCTATCAGAGACAGTGAGTCCAGTTTACACCCTCATACCCTACTTCTGTAAGATCCATGTGTACAAACTTTGTTGAAATACTTGAGAAAAACTATTTCATGGAATTAGGCGTAGAGTGGAATATAATACAGTAACAGATCATACAGAAAGAGAATATGAGAGTGTGGTTTGGATTCAGCTGGTTCAGAATACCGTCCGCAGATGGACTCCTGAAAAAACAGCAACGAAATTTCTGTGTCCACAAAACGTAGGAAAATTCTTGACCAATTCAGCTACTATCAGATTCTCAAGAAGATTTATCCTCTATGGAATTACTGAATGATTGCATTCTTAAACTTGAAATAACCAAGTTACTTCGGAATTTCTTTGGCTGTTCGGGTGTAAAATTAAGTAATAAGTTTATCTGTTGCACTCACGGATAAAAAAATGTTTCATCATCCTACATTTTTATATCTTCATTTGTACAGGGTCATTTTGTTTTTCGGCCCCTAATTACAATTGTTACGAATCACCAACTTATATCTTTTGCGGATTCGCGGTAGATAGCTCTAAACTTACTAATCCATTACTCTATGACGTCACATGTCGCTTAAGATGCACCTTCCGGCAGTTGGACTGATGGCAGCGTCTAATTTTATTAATGGATATTATTGATTAATCAGTTTGGGATAATGATACGATAGGTCTTAAATGATTGCTCGAAGTGGAATACGTACGCGTTAATTTTATTTCAGTGCCGTGCTGTATCAACCGATCACAGTAACAATTACAGCATTTTATTCCGAAATGACAAAAAATCAAGAGAATAATCACTCTGCATCTTGCACTGTACCAGATGTTTTGGAGCTGTTATTTAATCAATATACAAACCACAGGATGTTAAACTCAAAAACTAATGCAGACGCACAGCAGTACGGCCTTAAATTTTCTCCTGTCTAACTTACCACACGTCACATTAGCTGTTAAAGTGACCTACTTCGAATCGCAGACATGCATGAAAACTGATGAAGAGATTATTAAAAACCGTTTGAAGTTCTTGCCTTGAAATTTCCGATAGTGGGTGCACGATGTAAAGAGCGTTGCGTGAATGACACACCGGAAGTAATATTATCGTGTGTACGGTTACATTGAATCGTCTGACTTCTTAAGTCACACAGTCCACTTCAATCCGCTGTACGTACCAGACGTGTGAACCACAGTGTACCGTAAATTTGGTTTGTTTGTGAGTGTGCAGTACAGTCAATCGCACATGATTTTTCACTGTGAAAACCTATGTAAGGAAGAAATCGTTTGAAAAGTGTCAAGATAAATTTAGAATAAGGTTTCTTGGTGCTACCATTCCTCCCAAATCAGTACCCGAGAAATGAAGGCCATTTGCAACACCCACTCTTACATGCTTCATACATCTATACATACATACATACATACATAGTACATACACACACACATGCTATAGAGAAATGTAAGGCCGTTTAGCTTGCCGTGCGCCTGGGTTGTTATCAATTGAACTACAATAAAACCACAAGAAACCCGACGACCCCAAATATATTCACAAAAGTACGCCATTAGGCCCTGTTCTGGATGTGATGAAACCACTCACCACCTTCCCACGTTATTGCTCAAAGACTCATGGAAAAGTCGTCACATCCAATAATAACACTTTAAAGCAAAAGCTTAACTTGAAATCTTGTCAGCAAGTTGCAATAACTTCTGATTACCTCAAATGTGCAACAGTTACTACCGTAAATGTCCCGAATTAACCGCCGTTACAATACAGGAAATCCGAATGATGGGTTTCCAAAAAGAAAACTTTAAATATCTTAGTTATACAGACAACCAGTCTGCAGTCTTACAAATGCAAACTCTCAGAGTTTTCTGACTGCAATCTACCTTAGTAGATTTCAATGTGAGCAACTCTGGTGGCACGAAAAGTAACCAGAAGGTCAGATAACTTGATACGTAAGCTCCCTAACACTGCATACAGCTGAGGTCAGCACGTTCCGGCCATTGCGTGGTTCAGGTCAGCACGGCCAGGCAACGTTATACCTGTTCCAAAAACACATACTTTGTTGGGAATAGGAACACACTGTCTATCGAATTTGAACTGGTTCTGTTACGGTTAAATTTTGTGTTGTATTAGAATTTTCTTTTGTTAAAGATTGAATTGCTTCAAAGAAACAGCAGAGTGCTGAGAGTTGTAAGACAATGTTTTTTGCAACGTAGAGAAAAACATTTGGAGCTGCATGCGCACTTTCCCCCCTGACCAGATTGCCTCTTCACCCCCGCGCTACAAGAGATCAAGCTATCTGACGAAGCAAGTGCACGTGTTCGGAAGCATGTCGTCATTTACCTTAGCCAACGTCCCTTACTTGTGCTTTCAACTGCTTAATATCGTTGTTTTGACATAAAAGACGAGGTCAGGAATAAATCGCTCGATGTCTGGCGGATTGATCGGTAGAGCAGCTTCAACTTCCTGGCCTCTTAGGTCACTGGACAACCACCGCTGGATTTCCTTTACCCTGTTGGCTTGTATGAAGAACTTCGTCAATCAAGGCACAAGCAATGACATTCAGCTGCTGATCGTCGACACAGGAGACGCTGCTAACTATTCACAACATGCTTCCAAACACGTGGACAAATGCAATTTATTGCTAACAAACTTATTTACGCGGACAGATGTCGAATATTATCTGGGAATGTGTTACACTACCAGGCATGCCCCCACTGAAATTTACTAAAGTGACCAAAAAAACTTCGAGCTTTTTCCTTGCAGTAGTGCCAACCAAAATCTGAAGAGCCCAAACTGTTAAGATCGTAGTTAGGTAAACCTGCAATTGTTATTTTATCTATCTGAAGTTCGAATAATCTTCTCAGAACCCTATTCTCATATACCTCGATAACATTTACTTCCCTAAAAATTAAGCACGTTTCACGGAATATACACCAACAATTTTATGCATTCATTTTATATATTCATATCATGTTATATAGAAATTACGGGCAGATAACGCATTCAGAATTTGTAGGAAATGTTCATGAAAATCAAACGGATCTTGTGTACATACAGTGCGAGTGTTGACTGAAGTAAGTGTCCACTGACAGACTGTGTGAATACATTAAAGAATTTCCAGGTTAAGCCAGTGATTTTCATGATCACATAAGTAGTACCAGCGCCTCAAGAATGGCATTGCTGAAAGAGATTAGATTACCATAACTTTTAAAAGAATGTTAATACGTACCTTGGTAAAAATCGTTTCCGAAATATGCTTATTTACGCTCCAATCTCCAGTCAGGAAAAGTGTAGATGTACCACAGTCATAACGTTCGGTATTAAAATTACGTCACTGTAGACACTATAGAAACTTAACTTTGTAAAGTCCTCAGTCAGCAATAATAACAAGGCGGTCTTACAAAATTCTGAAGTAAGGGCAACACCAATGCCATTTCATGAAAGCTCCTGAAATTACGTATAATGATAAGACCTTTAAAAATTTTGAACTTATGGTACATTTTGTTTGCCTACGCAGATTTAAATTTGGCTTTAAGTTTTAAAGCAGTAAATAACAAAACACTGGAGATAAGAATAAGGAGACAGAGGGCTATTACATGAATATATTTAAAAATTGTGTGTGAACGTACAAATGTTTCTTATTCTTTAACAGTCACAAACATAACAAAAAGGTGAAGTTTGGGGTAGAATAAAAAAAACTGCATGTATGTTTTCAAGTAAAATGTTATTCTAGTACAAAGTTACTCCCAAAACGATAACTTGGTTCTTGTTATTGTTGTTATTTTTGCTGCTGATTCTATAGTTGGTGGTGGTTGTGATAAGCTTTCATCCCATGACCCTCAAACCACAAGCTCAGCATATTATTTCCTAAGATACATATACACTGCCATTTATTACCTTATGTCCCATCGTTATTACACAGCTTTTGTAAGAAATGGAATTCCACACGGACGAAAAGTAGGCTTTAGGAATTTTCCCCACAATCCTTTTTTATTTGAATGAATATGTAAACAAACAAAATGCAGGACCGAGATCTCACATCTCAGTTGTCAACGTGCTGTACCAGCAAAAAATTACAGCCTAGTGAGGGTGTTATTTGCTTGTTTTATACGCTTACTTGTCGATCTTTATCAGTCCATTCATTTTGCTCTCCGCATTGAAAGAAGCTCCACACGGAGAAAAGCTTTGATTAAACTGCATTTAATCAAATGCCTTAACATCATTTGTAGCACAGCCTACGTGCAAGGAGGGCTTGAAGCCAACCACCCCCTACCCCAGCACTATTATACGGAATCAATTCTTTTTCCTAGTCAAGATTTCCTTAACAGTCTAGGCCCCCCTATTTATTGCATATAACACTCAGCCATCGTTTACGGAATTTATGTTAGATTACTAGCCATGTTGGGGAAGAATGGGCGAATGGTTCTGCCGACCCGGGTGGCAGTCCAGGTGGCGGCAAAATCCGTAACTTCTGTTGTAGGCGGACATTGTGATTATTTGCCATGGGCGCCCAGAGTCTTACCCTCATAACTTTTGCAAGTGTTAGGTACAAACGCGCACAGGGACAAGCAGATGGCTGTCTCCATGCAAAGGGAACAGGCCGCGAGGATGGTATTTCGGTGTTTGCAAAGCAAAAACTAACCTGGAGCTATATAGTCACAGTTACTAACATCATCTTTGAATAACGCAAAGACAACTTACGACATGCGTCAGGTTGTTCGTCACATTCATCTTTCAGACATTCAACTTACCATTGCGTTGCTGCTGTAACATCGATGTATACAGGATATCTGCAGTGACTAGTCACCACCTTCACTACCACATATCACTTAATGAGCATTTAAAACGATCTGAAACTCTTCGTTAAACAACACAGCCTTCTAACCTATACGTTGGCTTAGTTATCGCTCGATTTGTGAATATCGATTTAACAACGCCTGAGGGATCGTGTGATTAGAGTGACATCTGGACGGCATAATTAGAACTTGTGGAACAACGAACAAGCACTGTGACATGCCGTGCAACAGATGGTTCGTGGTTCGTATATGTACGCACTTAAAGTCTACGTTGAAAATTAGCCTTAAGAGGGTAAACCTGTGTAGCGTCGTAGACGTTTACCCATGCACCTATATTCTCAGTAATGTTGTGCAATAAATATAGCTCCATTTTAGACCTTGTAGTATTGATCATGAAGCTGCTGGAAGAAATGTTAAAGATTTGGGAATTGCATCACAACCTGCACGCGTTTACTCACATACAGACAACAAAGAAAAAGAAAACCTGGAATGACTTTATAATTTAATTGATAATGCGCTGTAATTAACAAACACGATTTTAATTTATAGTATTCAATTTTTAATTGCGTCATCATTTACATACATGAATAAAAATTTAAGTAGTACGGTTAATATCAATTTTAAATACCGAGAGTAAAAGCGTTCTTTTCAATAATTTTGAATAACTCAACTGCAGAACAATCAACTGCTAAAAAAGGTACCTTTTACATAATTGTAAACTGTAAAATTACAACTGCCGGTCCCAGTGGCCGCGCAGTCTAAGGCGAAGGTCTGCGGCCGCTCGCCTGCTGAGATTGTGGTTTCGAATCCCACCGGGGGCATGTCTGTTGTCAGTGCTGTGTGTTGTCAGGTAGAGGTTTCTGCGACGAGCTGATCACTCGTCCGGAGGAGTTCTAGTGAATGTGGTGCGTCTTGTGTGTGATCTAGAGATCTCGTGAATGATGAGGCCCTGGCCCACTGGGGGGGGGGGGGGGGGGGGGGGGGGGG
>Ga0123355_10009114_pt1 | contig 15050 bp, 8 predicted proteins | sample TergutEmb28metaG_3_FD_89872 | JGI IMG/M metagenome (GOLD analysis project Ga0123355, IMG submission 89872) | Embiratermes neotenicus P1 segment gut microbial communities from Petit-Saut dam, French Guiana - Emb289 P1 | ecosystem: Host-associated > Arthropoda: Insects > Digestive system > Gut ...
ACAAAAAGTACTCTAACCCCCACCCCCACCAACCCCACCACACCCACTACCAAAACCCTTTTGTATTTAAAAAAATAACAAAAAATTTGTTTGTTGGGGGGGGGGGGGGGGGGGGGGTACAAATAAAAATGGTTTCTTTGTGCCTGGAAAGCGAATGCGTGCTGTTAATCTCTCGAAGTCACACATTCCGACAGCAAGGCGCCACCATCTTGAAGGGTCGAAGTTTAAAACGAAAGTTTCAGCTATCCCTTGTAGCAAGTAGCTCATCCTTTTCCACGCATGAAGCAGCGTGCTTACACATGATATTTTTGTAGTTGCAAAATTGGAATGGTCCCCAGGGTTATTGCTGCCGAAGTATGTGAAGGCATCATACAGAAAATTCCTTTTTTGGGTGGGAGATATGCACATGTTATTAAATGGGAACAGTGAGATGTCCTAGCCTGAAGAGAAGCCAGAAGTGTGTATTTATTGTGTTCCTTCGCCTCTTTTTGCGGTCAGGATATCATAAAGTGTACCGGTACGCTTTCTGCTGTGTGTCACTCCTCGGTTCTTGTAATAACGGTATTTCGCGTGTCATAAGATGCATTCTTTTGCCCAGAAAAAGGCCCCAGAAATTGTATTTATTTTTACATTTTTGCGCCAGTGGGATCTCGGTCGAGACATCGATTTTCCCGACTGACGTTTTCCTTTGCTTTCCTCAGTCCCCCCAGTAAAATTCCGACAAGATATCCCAAAATTGGGTCATGACCGCTTTTTTTAATGCATATTTGCCAGTTAATTATTCGTCGGTATATTATCTTGTGCTGCCATACTGACGTCGTTAAATAAAATACAGATAAATCAATAAATATTATTATGTTTCTCTATGTTTTTTTTTAAACGGCTATAATATTAAGCAGGTGAACGAAAATGCTGACAAAATTAACAATATACTAAAGCAGCCCACTTACACAGATAGCAAATCATCGGGTGATTCAAATCGGCGTTTCAGCACGCGGAACGAGCGATTTGCGTGGTTTATTAGCCCCGTTTGTCACAGTATAATGAAGTCCTGACAAATTTTTCCCAGGATCGCGGTGTTGGTAGTGAGGTATGTGGCTTCACAATTCTCTGTGAAAGTGATTAACATCTTAGTTTTGTTGGAGAGGAGTTAGTGAGTTAGAAATTACGGCGAACAGGCAGACAGATGAAGTTCTTTCAGCTGACGAGGAGTTTCGTCTCGGTCAGCATCAGTCCTCATCTGAAACTACAGATCTTTGAGTCATTCGCATTTCAGGAACTGCGGAAGGTTCCGTCACTTGCCCATGAATGTCGCGAGGAAGGAAGAAGGCCTCGTCTGATTACAGAACGAGACATTGTTGCATGAATCGAGCGTCCAAACAATAACATTCACCGAACACTGTAAGAAGGTAGTCCCGATATCCTTCAAGCGTCAAGTAGCCCGACTTTCCTCCTGCTAATTGATTGCTCACAGGCATAAGTCACAGACGGAAAGCAATTAGTTCTGCTGGGTGGGCAATTAGGAGTTCGCTCGCTCTGTGCGCAAATGGGTGAACTAGATTTCCCTTGACAGTGAAGAGGCCCGGGTCCCCCAGCGCAGTGCCCAGTGCTAGCGAGGACGGCGACGAGCAGCGGCCGTCTCCGAACCTGGTCAACAAGCAGATGGTCCTACCATTCATCCCACCGAGGTTTCCCAGTACGGCCGCAGACTCCAACTCGCTCATCAAACCGTCCGAGTACCTGCGTAGCCTGGGAGGCAGCAGACCGAAGTCGTCTGACGAGCCGCCAATAACCAACAAAACGGAGACGCTCTCAGTGACAGTGGCTTCTGCACCTTCGGGTCCGCCGCCCCCACCTCTGCCTGTCGAGGATAATATCTCGCCCACCACGGCAAGGAAGCAGCAACAGCCTCTGGGGGCCATCAGCATCCAGGACCTGAATAGTGTACAGCTGAGGAGAACAGACAAAATGATGGCAGCAAAGACGCTTTCGGCGCCTCAACGACACACAGGTTAGCACATCTGATTATTATCCCGGACTAACTGGCGGAGAGAATCTTTAACAGATTCTTAATGGAGGTGATTGGTCTGCTTCAAGCACCGTCCGCTATTTCTTAGGGGAAAGTGGCTGGTACCCTGTCTATAGAAGGCAGGGTAGAGATGCAAACAAATTAGGAAGTGTTGACCGATGTACAGCGTACCAGTTCTGATGCGCTGGACTCGTTATTGCATATTTACCAACGCTTATAAAACTTTTCAGCTCTGAGGAATGGTCCTTGGCCTTGCGCACCGACGTACTTGCTGTAGTTAGCAACGCTGTCTGTGTGCGTCAACAATGCGTCTTTTATTTAGCCATTTTGCAAACTATCATGTATGCTTACTTCGATGCGACTCCTGCTAAGAACGACGTTTAAAAAAATACAGTCCTGCCGAAACATACCGCCAGTTCCAGTGGCCGCGCGGTCTAAGGCGTGGGTTTGCGGCCACTTACTTGATGGGATTGTGGGTTCGAATCCCGCTGGCGGGCATGGATATTTGTTTGTTGTGAGTGTTGTGTGTTGTCAGGTAGAGGTCTCTGCGTCGGGCTGATCATTCGTCCAGAGAAGGCCTGCTGAGTGTGGTGTGTCCAATGAGTGTGATCGTGAAGCCTCTATAATGAGGAGGTCCTGGCCCACTAGTGGCTGTTGCCCCATTAAAAAAAAAAAAGCTCCTTGCAGGGAATGCACGCAAAAGACCACGCACCTGTTAGGTGTCGCCGACAATTTTCTGTATTCTGGAAATTCCTACTAATTACGGGAGAAGTTTATTGCCTATAAAATATGTTTTCGATCTTCGTTCAAGTCTTTTTTTTCCCCAGAGGTATTTAGCAAATTACGCCCGAGTTGCGCGCAAAACTCATGACCGTTGTTGGTATGTGATGTGAACCAAAACTGCAATGTGCGAAGACAGTGAAATAAAACTGAAACGGACGTAAATTGATACTGTTACAGACCCGGTGTGGCCCAGAGGGTGGGTAGAGGTATAGCTCTACTCTTGCATTACTGCGGCACTAGAAGGGGGTGAGTGGTCAGTAGCACGCCCCGGCCTCACTTTACCCCCGGGAAAGACCCGGTACCCATTTTACAGGAGACTCGGTGGGCCCCAGGGCCGGCCTGAAGGGGCGGAAAATCTCGTCCATACCGGGATTCGATCCCGGACCGCCCAGCCCGTAGTCGGTCGCTATACCGACTGAGCTACCAGCCCACTATATATATATATATATATATATGTATGTATGTTGTACTGTATTTTATGTTTATATATATATATATATAAATAAAATATGATAAACAATAGAATAACATAGTCCGAACTGGGATACGAAACGAATATCATATCAATGTCATAACGTATGAAAATAAAACTGAGTATTTAGCCCAAATATAACTTAACCTACAAAATTTTACCATTGTAAGCATACATATCGCTGACTTCCGTAATTATACAGTACACTGTTTGTTTCAGACAAAAATTGTAGAGGAAATCAAAACACATTTTATATTCAGTAACTCCCCCCCCCCCAATCATGCAGTTTGTGAGATAATGTGGAAAAATAGTTTAGAGGGGACCAGGCCACAGATGACAATATGGGGCATGCACATTGCATAAACCGCCACATTATGATCGCAAAGCATCAACCAAAGTATTATGATGAATCCATCTGGTACTAAATTTTCCGGAAATAAAATAGTTCCCCAACTGGATTTCCGGGTGGGGACAGCGTCAGATAGAAACATCAACGAAGAATATATCAATAAAATAAAAGGGTAAAACAAAGAAAGAAGTTAATAGAATTGCAACATGGAACATAAGGTCATTAGGAGTATGTGCAAACTCGAAAACGTAAAGATAGAAGTGAAACGATTGAATATAGACATTCTTGGAGTGAGTGAAATTAAATGGAAAGATGAAGGAGACTTTTCGAGCGACAATTACAGTTAGCTATTCGGGAAACAAAAACAGCAATACAGGAGTTGGAATAATATTAAACAAGGACTGGGGACAAAGGGTAAAAAGTGCCTGCTTTACCATGACAGAATCATGTTTATTAACCTAAAAACAGAAGAAAATTACCTGGTCATTATATAGACATAATGCCAACTTCTGGTTACAAAGTTGAAGTAGAGGAAGTCTATGAGCAACTATAAGAAGTAATGGAGAATGTGAAGAAAAATGACTACTTAATAATCCTAGGTGGCTGGAATGCCGTAGTTGGTGAAGGACAAGAAGGGGAAGCAGTTGGAAAATACAGAGTGGGCTAAAAGTAGGTATACAGTGTATAGTATAGCATCCAACCTCTGCATACCTACTTCTGGCCCACTCTGTATGTACTAGGAGTTAGAAATAATGGAGGGCAAAGACTTATTGACTCTTGCATAGAAAGGGGACTTATAATTACAAACACCATATTTCAACAACATCCGAGACGCCGATACACGTGGGTAAAGCCAGGTGATACAGCATGATACCAAATAGACTACATCATGGTCAAAAAGAAAGCTAAACGTAGCCGGGAGCTGACATATGCAGTGACCATAACGTAGTTGCCATGAAATATAAATTACAACGTAAAAAAAAAGATATACAAATCTATGCTTAACGACTCAAAATGGGCAGTCAGCAAACTAAATGAAGAAAGGAAAATAAAATTATATAATAATAGGGTAAAGCAAAATTTGAACTATACAGACAGTATATACAAATCAACAATGGGAGAACTTAAACACACAATAACAACAGCTGCAAAAGAGACATTAGGGAATTTAAAGCAACAATATAGAAAACAGTGGATAAGTGGAAAAAACCATAACCCTAATAGAACAAAGAAGGAAACATAAACATGATAAAAACAAAACTGACTTAGAAATCTCATAAATAGAAAAGCTAAGAAAGATAAAAAAGAATGGCTTGGACAATACTGTGAAGAAATTGCAAACGGCTTAATCGAGGAAATACTGAAAAGTCATACAACCTTATTAGAAAGCTTTTTGGAAAACCCAAAATAAAAAGTACTATTATTAAATCAAAAGAAGTAAAAACTCTTATAGAAGATGAAGAAATAGCAGATAGAGGGCAACAATATGTTGAAGAGTTATACAGTGATTCAGAAGAGCTTGAAGAATTGTAAAGAGAAGAAGAGATTACCCCGAAGAACTGAGTCCACCGATAACAGAGTCAGAATTTGAAAAAGCATTCAATGAATTGAAATAAATAAAGAAAAAGACATACAGAGTGGATAACATTCCAGCAGAATTATTGCAAGCACTCGATGAAGAGACGAAACATACTTTATACTGTCTTATTAATAACATACAGACAACAAAAAAAATTCCTGATGATTTCAAGAAAAGTATAATGGTAAAGTTACCAAAGAAAAGTAAATCGACAACATGTGAAGAATACCGAGCATCCTGACACATACATCTAAAATAAAAAAAAAAAATTATTTTGGGATGCATAGAGAAAAAGATCAATGAAAACCCAACTGAAGACCAACATGACTTGCGAAAGAATAGAGGTACATGAGAAGCCATTTTGTGTTTGCGAAACTTTGTAGAGAAAAGTTTTAAAGTAAACAAAAAGGTATATATTGCTTTTGTAGACCTGCTGAAAGGGTTCGATAACCTAAATTAGAACACAATGATGAAAATACTAAAGATTATTAAAATAGATTAAAGAGATAGAAGAATTATTAGAGAATTATACAAACATCAAATGACATCTATAAAAATAAAAGAAAATGAAAGAGAAGCTGCAATTAGAAAAGAATTGAGGCAAGGCTGTAACTTATCGCCATTGATATTCAATATAAACATAGAACAAGCCATAAATGAACGCAAAGAATATTGCATTGGAATTAGGTGAACGGAATGAGAATACAGATTCTAAGGTTTGCACATGATATAACAATTATAGTGCAAAATGAAATAAATTTAAAAAGAGCATTAGAAAGCTTGGATGATATTTTAAAAAGCAGTTACAAAATGAAAATTAACGGGATAAAAACAGAAGTTCTGGTTTGCTTCAAAGATCCTGAAAATTTTATTATTACAATGGATGGCGATGCCCTAAAGCAAGTAACAAAATTCAAGTACCTAGGCAGTATATTGACAGAAGAAGGAAAAAATAAAGAGTACATAATACAACAAGTTAGAAAAGCCAAAGTTATGTTTAATAATAAAAAGCAACTACTCTGTTCAAATAACGTGAGTTTGGAAATAAAAAAAGAAACTTATAAAAAGTTGTATTTGAAGTATTGCTCTTTATGGATCAGAAACATGGACCGTAGAAAAAATGAAGAAAGGGTCGTAAATGCATTTGAAACATGGAGTTGGAGAAGAATGTTAAAAATAAAATGGACAGATAGAATAACGAAAGATGAAGGGCGAAAGAAGAAAGTTTACTTTTAAAAATCTTAAAAAATAGACGCCACACGTGGATAGGGCATATAATTAGGCATAACGAGTTAGTAATAAACATCCTTGAAGGAGCAATATCCGGGAAAAAAAGGGCCTGAGGGAAGACCTCGACGACAATACTTAAAGCAAGTCGCCAGAAACACAGCAGCTGACAGTTATACAGCAATGACAAGAATGGCTTGCAACAGTTCCAGATGGAAAGCTGCCAACCAATCAAAAGACTGAAGGGTAAGAAGAAAAAGAAGAAGCACATTGCATGCTGGGTACCTAGGGCACGCTCAGAATATTTAGTACTTATTACTTTTCCACGTGGGCTGAGAAAGCTCAGTCGGTATAGCGACTTGCCACGGGCTGGACGGTCCGGGATCGAATTCCGGTGGGGGCGAAATATTCCACGCCCGTCCACACCGGCCCTGGGGCCCACGCAGCCTCCTTTACAATGGGTACCGGATCTTTCCCGGGGGTAAAGCCGCCGGAGTTTGTCGTTGATCACCCACCCCCACCTAGCGCCGGCGTTAAAGAAAGAGTATGGCTATATAGCTATACATCTACTCCCCCTCAGGGCCTTCGTGGCCTGTTGTAGGGTGAACTTTATCTTTACCTTTACCTTTCCACTGCAATAATGGTTGCGCGAACGCGCCTCAGTATTACGTTATACGTACATTGTCTGTCTTGTATTTAATATGCTTTAATTTTATCATATCTCATATTTAAAGGACAATTAAAGTTTTTCACAATACTAACAAGACAATTTGTGTTGGCACAGCCGTGCCGCCATGCCACAAAGGCGACATGTAGTCCAACTGCAGTTAGAATTTTCGTTAGTCGATAACGGGAAGTTTCGTGGTGTTCTCGCTGGTTACACGTGCCCTGCATAATAGGCATTTAAAAGGATATCCGCCCCGCTGGAGCTTGAAACGGATCTGTTATACCCATCCGTTAAAATGTCACCAGAGCGCATAAGAGGCGTGAGTGTGCTTTCCATTAGTGCGATAAGGATCTCTCGACAGTTGCGAAGCGATTCACAGGTGTGACAAACGTTTGCTGAATGCTGTTTCTTCTGTGGTATCTCGCATTGAGTAAATATATCGAGTGCAGAGCGGGGAGGTCTGTCGGCCGGAATGTTTGATATAGGAAACAACTTATTGGACTTATTTTACATATACTTTGGAGATGTCTGCATTAAAGTCGTTGGGCAAATCGAACTTGAAGGAGTTCCAAAAAATGGATCATCATACGACACGGTGTTGGTACCCAAGAATCCGTTATGTGGATATATATATTTCCAAATATTCAAGTCCTGTGTGAAACATTTTCAGGCGCGTTCGCCAAATTGTGAAGAGAGACTATTAGCTTCGTCGTGTCTGTCTGTCCGTCTGCATGGAACAACTTGGCTCCCACTGAACGGATTTTAATGAAATATGATATTTGAGTATTTTTCGAAAATCTGTCGAGAAAATTCAATAACGTTTTTCGGAAAGCGTGCCGTTTATGAGATAATGTGGAAGAATATAGCAGAGCCAGACAGGCCACAGATGACAATATCATACGGCTCATGCGCTTTGCTTGCTATATACCTAGGGCACTCAGAATATGTAATACTTACTGCATTTAAACTGCAACAGTGGTTTCACGAACGCGCCACAGTGTTACGGTTATACGTCTTTTGCCTGCCTTGTTTAGTCTGATGAACATTTTACAAAGTATAAGGAAGGGAAAGACTACTATGTAGTTGGACACGGTAAAATTGCTTTGGAAGTATTCTCGGTTTCGTAATAGCTACCTTAAAAGGCCACTGCCAAGTGAAATGACAATGTTCAGGACGTTGTTATTAATCATTTAAGAAACTTCAAATTGCCTTGCATTCAAAAGAAATCGTTTTGGCATTTGCTTTGTATTAGCTTACCTGTAAAGAGAAAGGTAGCCTCATGACATGCCTATACAAGCACAGTAGGGAGGCAGAAGTACGTGTATAACTCCGACCCATTCGCAAGCCGGCACTAGAAGGAGGTGTGTGGTCTAGCTGTAAAAGCACAGAAAGAAGGGTCGTGTAATGTTGCCATTGTCCGGAAGAATACGCATGGCTTGACAATTCTAGCGCGCTCGCTCACTTTACTTAACTGTCTCGAGAACTGTTACTACATGCGGAATAAGTTTATTTAGACATGAAATGTGTAGTTCATTTTTTCCTTGTAACTACTCTTTCAAACACATTTTGCTCAGATATTTACTTAGGTATGCATGAAGTATCGGCAGGAACCCCCGTGAAGGTGAAGTTCACCCTAGAATAGGCCACGAAGAGGAGGAGTAGAGGTATAACTCTGCTCTTTCGCAAACGTCGGCACTAGATAGGGGTGGGTGGTCAATAACACGCCCCGGCCGTTTTACTCCCAGAGTTAGTATAGCGACTTGCTACGGGCTGGACGGTCCGGGGATCGAATGCCAGGCGAGATTTTCCGCACCCGTCCAGACCGGCCCTACGTCCCAGTCAGCCTCTTATGCAATGGGTACGGGAACCCTCGTAGAGTGCCCATATAAAGCATCCGTTGTCTCATTTGAGGGAAAATGAAATAAGGTGGCATATTCTAAAAAAGCTCTCCGATCGCCATATTTCATGAAAATTGGTACTCCAGTTATTTCATGCAGGCAGTTGGTAGGACAAACAGATATAACCTACTTGGGGCACATTTTTGCACCTTAATTTCTGGACGCGCCAAAACCCACAGATGTTCATTGTTGTGTCATTTATATGATGACGCTTTCAATATCTTGCATTATCGGTGTATTGTTTAAGTGAATGATGAATTAGAAATGATTCAGATGGAAGCGATGATGGCCTAATTTATGGTACTACCCAGGCATATGTCTGTAAGGGGCAGTGGCAAGCTTTTGCTTTTCTTCGTTATGATTGCCCGGTTTTAATGTCACATTAAGTAACTGACTTTTAAATTTTAATTGTATTTAGGCGCTAATAACAATAGATACTGATAGGCCTTGAAACCAGCTCACACCAAAAGTGGGTAGGGAAAGTTTGGTAAGGGTATGGACTCTCACAGTCCTGTGCTGTGAGTGTTGACATGGCAGGGAGATGATGTGTTACTCCAAGTGACTACTTAGTTGCGTCCATTTGGGGCTTTTCCACTTCGACCACAAACACAGCTGGTGGCTGTGCATATGAGGTCTGATAAGTAAATTTGTTCTAATTTTTACAGTTATTAAACTTTTTGTACAGGTGTGTGAACTTTTAGTTCAATATTTTAAGAGTTCAAAAGTTCAAAGTAAAAGTGAGTCACATGTAGTTGAACTTTAAAATTTTCTGGCAATATTATATGGTCATAGTTGTGACTTATATTTTAGACATTGTCCATCATTTCACGCCAATAAGCCCCACGTTTCTGAGGCAGGATCTGCCTTCATATTCAGGTGGATCAGGGAACCTACTAATTTCAGTTGTGACTATGAGTCAGTTCCACCTTCACTGTTAACTGTAATACCTGTAGGGTGTTATTTTTGTTTGGTTACATTTGGGTTACACTGGTAAAGGTTTATTTGGATGGAATAGAAGAATCACTGGTGCCAATTTATAAGCTTTCACTAGTGACCAAGAGTATGCAGTGAGGTATGTGCATGCATACTCGTAAGACTTTTGTGCATATTCTTAGACACTTTTGTACTTGATGTTTAACTTGTCCTCTGATTTTACCACACAGCTGCAAATGGCATCTCCCATGCTCAGGTTTCTTTGACCAACTTAAGGTACTATGTTTCATGGATGTAACGAGAGGTATGCTTCATTCCCAGGTAGCTCAGCCACGATAATTATTAGGTCATTGCACAGTCATTAGGACATGATAGCATTTGAATTACTTGTCTGTGAAAGCTCATAATTCCTTACCTGTTGTGTCATATGACCATCTTTGACATGTTTGCCCTGGAAGGTTGTGAATCTGATTTGTGATTGACCATCCCTTACAGTCATATTGTTTGCCAATCTGAGAGTAGTCAAAGACCCATGTAGTATAGAAGCAGAATACCATCTGTATTTACTCCATCTCCTGACAAAACATCACACACAGTGACATGAAACACTAGAACGCTCAGCAGTAGAGGTACCTAGCAGTCAGTCTATCACTTGTTGTCATGCATAAGGTTCTTGCAGTTGTGACTATGAATATATTTGCCTGGAATGTGACAATGCATACTCTGATATGCCTGGCATCAAATCTCAATACACACATCCCATGTCTCCCAGTTTTATTCACCTTCTCCCATAAGCGGTGCAAACTGAGGATAGAAGAACATTATGGGTCAACAGTCATGAAGCTGACAAATGTTTCACACAAAAAATTGGTGGAAGAAATATTAAGTGAATGAAAGTGAGGTCACGAAAAAAAGAGAGAAGAATCTAAAGGCAACATTTAGGAAAAGAAATATCTAGCATAGACAGTTTGGAAGAGATGAGATGACTGAATTTTAACTCAATTGTGTGTGACTGTTGCATCATTTACAGTGCCATCTGTCTGTCTGTGAAGAAAAATAAATTTGTAGTTATTCCTGTACTTAAAAGAGCCCAATTCCATTAAGACATGGGTGAATAGATGTATAGTTTCACACATTCTTAACATCAGAATCGGAGACAGGTGAGTGCTCATTTTCATGCAGTGACCACTATTCAACAAGGGAAAGGGCTTCCAGTATCAATTGGCAAAGAGGCTGGTTGGACCACACAGCCTGTGTGGATGGTTCGGAAAAGAAAGGAATCTCTTCTATTATGGGGAATTGAACGTCAATTCTTCAATCATTCAGCTTATAGCCCAGTCACTATACCGACTGAACTGTGCACGCAAAAATTAATGTACTTCACAGATATGTTTTCTGTATCACACCAGTGAACAAATATTTGTTAAATCTAAGACTCTTGATTTCGGGAAGTTACTACTGATTGCATGTACCTGACAAAACATAAGAGTTCGCTTGATATTTCCTTAATGATTTCTAGAACATCTCATTTTTCACTTGTGTCACATTTGAAATTACTTTTTAGAACAGCAGTTTACATGCCAATTACACATTTCCAAGAATGTGGTTTGAATATCACTTTGCAACAGGTTTTTCATTCCCTCATGGGCCGTGACTATAACCTCAACAGTTGACAGGACACAAGTGAAAGCACACATGGTCTATCGAAGCATGACCGCACTCTCACATATGTATGCTGTGCCGTGTGATCATGGTTATAGGTAGAGAACAGTGTTTAGTTCTTCCTTTTCACCATGGCATGGTGTATCCCACAGGTTGTGGAAGGAAGAGACAGCCCCCTTGTACAGAGGGTACTGCAAATATAATAAACAAATAGGAACAAGTCCACAAATGGTGGTCCTACAGATTGGGTGCCATGTGAGGGGCTAATTTCTCTTCACACTAAAAAGCCAGCATTTTACAAAATATAGTGCAGTGCCTCACACTAGGAGGATCCTTTCAAATAAAAAAAAAAAAAAGAGAGAGATTTGGAACTTGGAATATGTGGAGTCTCTGTAGTCCTTGTTTGTTGACACAGCTGCAAAGACTTGGCTAAGAATAAGTTACTATTTAGTGGGACAACAGAACATCAGCTGCAAAAGAGAGAATGAAAATTATCAGTTAGGGAGAGGATTCTTTGTGCATAGGATAATTATGTCAACAGTTAAGAGAGTAGAGTTTCTTAGTGAATGGATGTAAACTACAGTACTCAAAAGATTCTGGTGTAATGTTTTTATTTTGAATGCATATATCCCACCTAGGGATAAAAGTGATGATGCACAGTAGAGTATCTGTGAGGAACCAGAGCAGGTATTTGATGAATTCTGTAAATGCATTATGAAAAATTGTGTAGGATATTCTGATTTGCAGTGAGGGAGAGAATACATTTTGAAGCCAACAGACATGAATGAGAGTTTACATGAACCTAGTAATGTTATGGGTGTTGCAGAAGTAAACTTTGCCACATCTGAAATTAAATTGTCAGCAGCACAATGTTGACATAAAACATTCATAAATACACTTGGACATAGCCTGATGGGAATGCTGTCACTCAACTGATGATGTATTTAGAGATAGGAGACAGCATGCAAGTATACTTGATGTACAACTGTTTACAGAAGTTGAATGTGATACTGGTCACTCTTCGGTGGTTGCCTCAGTTTGTCTGTTTTCGTTTAGAGTATTCCGTCGTTACTTTGTTCCATGTCCTTTACAATCCGCAGTTCATAAGTAAGCTGCTACTTTATGAAATATGGAGTGATCTGAGTATTGGCTTATAAACCAAACACTAAGAACAAAATTGATGATCAGAGTTACATTGGAATTTTATCATAAATATTTTGTTGCAGTGGGAGATCAGCCATTCCTGCTACAGAAGGAGGACCTTATAGCAGAGCTAAAGATGTCTAAGGACATCACAGGAATAAAGAAGCTGAAGGTAGAGCGTGCCAAGGTGGAGGAGCAACAGGAGAAGCAAATGTTTACTGAAATCACGAGACAGCTGACTGCCAATAGTTTTGTTGAGAAGGTGTGGCATCCTTTAGTCATTAGAGTACAGTGCTGACAGTACTGATCTTTAACCTTCTTTACCCTTTACATCTGTACTAAGAACCCTCAAGCTTGCTTTCTTGTGTAAAATGTTTTAAATATTTCAGTTGTTCTGATCAAGTAATTGTTAGTAATGCATTTTTTAAATTTCTTTCAATGTAAACAATAAAGTCAACCAAGTACACAAAATCGTATATTAACTTTTACTCCAGTATGTTTTGGCTGTGCATAACAAATTTTCACTACTTGCTGCGTAATAACCCAGCAGGATGCAGTCCTCATGTTTTGGCTATTTCTAACCCATTGCCATAGAGAATGTTACAGTTCCTTAGGTCAATACGTGGAGTATTACAATTATTTATTTTCTTACTGTTATGCATGATAATTGTTAATTAAGTTTAAAATACACAAAAGCTCAGTGAATGTGTTATTGTGAAATTATAAAATATATGTCATCTATTAGGAAATAGAGATAAAAGACTGATAAAGTCCACTTCTTGGATATTTGTCTATGAAATATTCTGTTGTTGATTGACTTTGTTGTTGTTTAAATAAGCTGGATGCATATTTTTGTACTGGATATATTATATTACCTACATCTGGATTAATAACTGAGAGCAGTAAAAAATTCACCATATTTTTAAACCAGAAAATTAAATTAACAAACGGAAAAGTAAATATAATAGAAAGGCAGAAATAAAACATAGTTTAATTATTGTTTTTTATTGTTAATGTGATAGTTGTCCCTATTTCTCCCCCCCCCCATCTCTCTCTCAAACCCCAGTCAGTAAGGACAGGTTATAGTTTCCAGGTAGCTGTACTTCTGTATTTTGAGAACATCCATAAAAGACAGTTCAGCCTTACATACATAAGCTAAGGATTATGGTACAGGGGCACCCAGAACTTGCTGGGCACAGTGAGGTTGAAGGACATGCACTTGAACCAGAGCTGATACTCACTGCATTATGTATTCTGTGGCCAGTTCGCATTTTATAAACCAGCTAATGCCTTAATGTATTTTCTTAGGAAAACTGGTACTTACATATTCTGCCTGCCACCCAAACATTTCATTTTCATTCATTTATTTAGTATTCCAGAGATCCATTAGAGTGGATATAGAACTTGTCATTAGACAACAACAGGCATAGCACAAAATGAGTCTTGACAGTAAGATACATGTGATAGTGATTTGTGGTTATGATACAGAAGTAACAGATCAAGTTTATACAAGGAAATGTGATCAGTTCAGAATATACAGTCAATGAAATACTTTCATAATGTAACTAGACAGAACTTAAAAACAGTTCAAGAGTACTTGTATAATGCACGTAGACAGAATCTTAAATCAACATACCACTATAATAAAATCTTGTGATACAATTCTTAATTCATGATTGACTAAGGTACTCTTCAATTGTGTAAAAATTTTTTCAGAGCAATTAAAATTTTTTTTTTCTTTGGTTACCAGCAACATTCTTAATCTCTAAGAGCAAATTATTAAAAATTTTTATCCCCAAATAATAAGCTCCTTTTTAGTAAATGGTTAAGTTTGCTTGAGGAAGGTATAAATTATTTATTTTTCTAGTGTCTAAATTGTGATTTTCATTGTTTGTCAGGAAAAGATTTTTGTTTTGAACCACAGACATTAATAAAGATAACATATATTGTTATTAGCTTTATATGGTGCTGAAACTTGGACGCTTCGGGCAGTAGATCAGAAACACCTGGAAAGTTTTGATATATGGTGCTGGAGAAGGATGGAAAAGATCAGTTGGACCGATCATGTGAGAAATGAAGCAGTATTACTGAGAGTCAAGGAGCAGAGGAATATCCTACATGAAATAAGGAAACAGAAGGCTAACTGGATTGGTCACATTTTGCGTAAAAACTGCCTTCTACAACAGGTTATTGAAGGAAAGATAAAAGGAGGTATAGAAGTGACAGGAAGATGAGGAAGAAAACGTAGGAAGCTACTGGATGACCTTAAGGAAAGGAGAGGATACTCACATTTGAAGGAGGAAGCTCT
>Ga0123355_10009115_pt1 | contig 15050 bp, 14 predicted proteins | sample TergutEmb28metaG_3_FD_89872 | JGI IMG/M metagenome (GOLD analysis project Ga0123355, IMG submission 89872) | Embiratermes neotenicus P1 segment gut microbial communities from Petit-Saut dam, French Guiana - Emb289 P1 | ecosystem: Host-associated > Arthropoda: Insects > Digestive system > Gut ...
CGCCACACCGACGCCGCCACCTACGCGCGCATCTTCCGCTCCGCGGTCAAGGGAGACCTGACTCTCGCGAGCTGAAGCCTCAGACCCCGCGCAGTTGTTCAATCGCCTGTCGCCAGAGCGGCTCGGTCGCCGCGGCGACCACGCGGCCGTCGGTGACGCCGGATAGCGGCGCCCCGCGCCAGTCGCTGATGCGGCCGCCCGCCCCCTCGATGACCGGGACCGCGGCCATGAAGTCGTAGGGCTTGAGTGCCACCTCGATGACGAGGTCACAATACCCGCCGGCGAGCATGCCGTAGAGGTAGCAGTCTCCGCCAAAGCGACGCAGTGCGGCGCCTGCACTCAGCGACTCGAAGCACTCCCGTTCGCGGGCGCTGTAGGTCTCGATGGTGGTTGTGTAGACGACGGCCTCAGCGATCGAGCGGCAGCGGCTGGTTCGAACTGGCGTACCGTTGAAGAGGGTCGGGCCTCCCTGACATCCCACCCAGCGCTCCTCCAGCGCTGGCGCCTCGATCACCCCGAGCACCGGCCGGTCATCCTGCAGCAGCGCGATGAGGGAGCCGAACAAGGGGAATCCGGTCACGAAGCTCTTGGTGCCGTCGATCGGATCGAGCTCCCAGGTGAACTCACCGCTCCCTTCGTTCGCGAACTCCTCGCCGCGAATCGCGTGCGCGGGGAAAGTCTCGTGAATCAGGCGGCGCATCTCCGTCTCGATGCCGCGATCGGCGACCGTCACAGGACTGCCGTCGCCCTTGTGCTCCACCGCGACCGGGGTGCGGAAGTGTTGCCGGGCAATGCGGCGGGCCACGTCACCGAGTTGCCCGGCGAGGGCCAGCGCCTTGGGATAATCCGGGTGTGCGGTGAAGTTCATTCTGTCCAATCCCCTTTGGCAGGTCGCGGATCACTGGCGCTGTCGCGCGTAGCGAAACACCAGCAGCTCGAGCCAGTTGCGCAGTTCCGCGAGCCGGGTCGAGGGGCGCTGGATGGCGGGCCCCAGACCGTGCTTCCAGGTCAGGCGGTGGTCGCTTGGATCGTCCGCCAGGAGCCGCAGCTCCGTGACGTAGGACTCGAGCTCCGCCCGATCCGCAAACAGCCCTTCCTCGATCAGCGTCGCTCCATAACGGCGCGCCGTGGCTGCCATCTCGTCGAAACTGTATTCGGGATGATACTGCACGCCCCAGCAGGTACCGCGACCGTGCTTGAGCTCGAGCGCCTGCACTGCCATGTCGTTCGACGCCAGCACCGTCGCCCCCTCGGGGAGCTGCTCGATGTCATCCCGGTGAACGGTGAGCGCCTCGAATACCGGCGGCTTGCCGCGAAACATCGGGTGGCGGCGGCCCGCCTCGCCGAGCTCGATACGGCGCGCGAATCCGAACTCACGCCCCAGCGGATTTCGTCGAATTCGCCCGCCTGCCGCGCACACCGCTACCTGCATGCCCCAGCAGCTGCCAAAGAACGGCACGCCCGCGGCAAACACGGCGCGCGCCAGCTCAATCTGCCGCTCGATGTGCGCACCACCCTCGTACACGTTGAGAGCGGAGCCGGTGATCGCTACGCCGTCGTAGCTCGCAAGACCCAGGCCCGTGGCGAACCTCACCTCCCCGTCCGCCGGGCGCACGATGTCGCAGCTCACCGCCGCGAGCTCCTGCAGCGCCTCGACGTACCCTTCCCCTGAGGGCTTGCCGCCGGCCGCCACCTGCTGCTGGCGGGTGGCTGCCCGGTTGCCGTCGACGACCAGGATCCTGGGCTCGCTCAATCAGGGGCGCTCCTGCGCTGCAGGCGGAACTGCCACACCAGAGCGCTCGAGCAGCGCACGCAGCACGTCCGGCCGGTCGGTGATCATACCGTCCACGTTGAAGGCCAGCAGGCGCTCCATGTCTGTCACTTCGTTGACGGTCCACGGCACCACCTTGAGCCCGAGAGCGTGAGCCTGCTCGACCCGCTTCGCATCGAGATCCAGGTAGTCCGGACCCCAGGTGCCGGCGCCGCTGGCCCTGACCAGGCGCACGATCGAGCCGTCGAAGTCGCGAGGATCGAGTCCCGCGAGCCACGGCGAGGGGCTGGGCGCACCGCTACGGACCGTGTCCTCGTCCGGCTGCTCTTCGGTCAGCGCCGCGGTTGCAACCTGCGGCAGCAGCTGCTGCACGGCGCGCAGCACGCGCCAGTCGAAGGCGAGGACGCTCACCAGCGCCGTGGTGCCGGTCTGTTGCAGATCGACGCGGACCGCCGCGACGAACTCTGCTGGCGCAGGCGTCAGGTGCGGTTGCTCGGGGAAGGTTTTGACCTCGATCGCCACGCGCACCCGACCGCGGCCCCGTGTCCGGACCAGGGTCAGCACGTCGGCGAGTCGCGGAATGCGCTCACCGTCCAAAGGCTCCTGTGTGGGGAAGCGCGCGGCGTACAGGCTCCCCGGGCGAAGCCGGCCGACATCGTAGGCCTCGAGCTCGCCGTAGGTGAGATCGCGCAGCAGGGGACCGGGACTCGCGAGGAAGCGTCCACGCGCATCGCGCGTGCAGTCGGGATTGAGCTCGGGGTCGTGGCTCACGACCACCACGCCGTCGCGAGTGACTCCGCAGTCGAGCTCCACAGCGCTCACACCCAGCTCGATCGCGCGGGCAAATCCCGTCAGCGTGTTTTCCGGCCACAGACCCCGTGCGCCGCGGTGACCCTGCAGCTCAAACACCGTTCCGAGTCATCGTATGAGTGTGATATTAAGAGCAGCGGAGACTCACGTCCTCTCCGCAAGCGTAACTTCCGGCATGCCCTGCCGTAGGTCTCGCGACGTGTTAACTTTAGCATAGCAGCGCCTGTCTCCGGCACAAATGCCGGAGCTTGCGCGCTCAGGAGTGACGGTCAAACGTCGACGGCGCTCAGCGCCGGGGGGCGCACAGCCTGTGATCTCTACTTCAGTCCGAGCGCGCGCGTGCCGCGTGCTGTTGTTGGTGCTGCTGGCGCTCACCCTCGTGTCCGCGACGGGTGCGCGCGCCGACGATGCCAAGGTGCTCAAGATCATCTCCTGGGCGGACTACGTCCCCGCGGACGTCATCGCCGAGTTCGGGAAGGAGACCGGCATCCAGGTTCAGGTCACCCTCTCGAACAACGAGGAGATGATCTCGAAGCTCCGCGCTACCGGGGGTGCCGGTTTCGACCTGGCGCAGCCCTCGCAGGACCGCATCTTCGGACCGCAGCAGGAGTTTCGCATCTACAAGCCCATCGACGTGAGCAAGGTGCACCTGGAGCAGTTCGTGCCGGAGCTGCTCGCTACGGTGAAAAAGAACGCCACGCTGGATGGCAAGCTCTATGGGCTGCCGTACGTCTGGGGCACCGAGGGCCTCATCTACAACGCAAGGCGCACCACCATCAGTGACTACCGCGACCTGTGCCGGCCGGACCTGCGTGGCCGGACGGCGGTGCGCCTGAAGCGGCCGACGCTCATGGCGTTCGCATTCGCGCTCGGCAAGGATCCCTTTGCGCTCTACGGCGATCCGAAGGCTTATAGCGCGCTCATGGACGAAGTCGGCCGGACGTTGATCGCGTGTAAGGCGAGCTTCCGCTTCTTCTACGACAACAAGGACCAGATGCTGAATGGCGTGCGCTCGGGGGAGATCTGGGCGGGGATGATGTGGGACTCGGGAGGCTGGCTGCTCAACCGCGAGAACCCGGACGTCAGGTTCATCAATCCCCGCTCGGGTGCCATCGCGTGGATGGACACCTTCGCGCTGCCGGCGCGCGGCCGCAATGAGGCCGCCGCCTATGCCTGGATCAATTTCGTCATGCGCCCTGAAATGGCCGCCCGGGTGGCCAAATCCATCGGTAACTTCACCGCCGCCAGGGGAGCCGAGCAGTTCATGGACCCGCGCATCCGCGCGCAGTTCGCCGCGACCTTCCCCGACGGCCTGAAGAACGTCAGGTGGTATCCGGCGATTCCGCCGGGCCTCGAAGAGATCGAGGGTGCCGTGCTCGATCGCATCAAGGCCGCTAATTGAGCAACGCGACCACGGCGACTTCGGGCGCCACGCCCGATCTGGACGTGCGCATCGTCAGCAAGCGCTTCGGCGCGCACCTCGCCGTGGATCGCGTGTCCTTCGCCGTACAGCGTGGCAGCTTCTTTGCCATCCTCGGCCCTTCCGGGTGCGGCAAGACGACCCTACTGCGCATGATCGCGGGCTTCATCCAGCCCGACGACGGCGCGATCGCCATCGGCGGACGCGACATGGCGCGCGTAGCCCCCAACCGCCGTCCGGTGAACATGGTGTTTCAGCATCTGGCGCTCTTCCCGATGATGTCTGTGGTGCAGAACGTCGCCTTCGGGCTCGCACGGCGCGGCGTAGGCCGTGCCGAGCGTCTGCGGCGCGCCGAGGCGATGCTGGAGCGGGTCGGTCTGGCCGGCGCAGGCGGCAAGCGCACCGATGAGCTCTCCGGGGGCCAGCGGCAGCGCGTGGCGATCGCACGCAGCCTGGTGCTCGAGCCGACGCTGCTGCTGCTAGATGAGCCGCTCGGCGCGCTCGACCTGAAGCTGCGGGAGCACATGAAACTCGAGCTGAAGCAGCTGCAGAGCGCCTTCGGTACTACATTCGTGTACATCACGCACGATCAGTCCGAGGCGCTGGTCCTCTCGGACCACGTGGCCGTCATGAATCACGGGCGCTTCGAGCAGCTCGGCCCCCCCCAGGAGCTGTACTACTCGCCCGTCACGTCGTTCGTGGCCGGTTTCGTCGGCGCCAACAATCGTCTCGCAGGCAAGGCGCGTTCGGTCGAGGGCGCGCTGGTGGAACTCGAAACCCGCGGCGGTTGGGTAGTGCAGGCGCGGCGGCCGGGAAGCCTGTCAGCAGGCGCGGACGTGGAGGCGTTCATCCGGCCCGAAGCGGCCACCCTCGGTCGCACGCCTGCCGAATTGCCGCCGGGCCAGGCCGCGCACAGCGGAGAAGTCGTGAGCCTGCTGTTCGACGGCGCCAACTCGGTCGTGCTGCTGCGCGAGACGACGAGCGGCTTCGAGCTGCGCATTGCCTTGCCCCAGACTGGCGCCTTTGCCGACCTGCAGCCGGGCGCACGCGTGTATTTCAGCTTCGATCCGCAGCGGGTGACGTGCTTTCCCGCTGAGGCAGCGCGTGCCTGAGGTGCCGGCCGCCGTGGTCTACCGCCGCCTGGTGGTGGCATTGCTGCTGGCGCCGGCGTTGCTGTGGCTGCTGGCGCTGATCGTGCTGCCGCACGTGGATCTGGCGGTGCTGTCGTTTCGCGAGCGCGTCGCGCCGCGTCAGTACGTGCCGAGCCTCGCGCAGTACCGCACCTTCTTCAACGAACCGCTGTACTGGCACGTGTTCATGAGGACCGCACTGCTCGCGGCGCTGGCCACGGCGCTGACCCTGCTGGTCGCCTTTCCGATCGCGTGGACCATCGCCAAGCTCGCGCGCGGGCGCATGAGCGCGCTGCTGTTCGTCGTGTGCCTGATTCCCTTCTGGGTGAGTGAAGCCGTGCGCACCCTCGGCTGGATGATCCTGCTGCGTGAATCGGGCGTGCTGCCGGCACTGCTGGTGCGCCTCGGGGTGACGGCGCAGCCGGTGGAGCTCCTGTATCACGATGCCACCATCCTGGTCGGGCTGGTGTACACGTCGCTCCTGTTCATGGTGGTGCCCCTCGTCGGGAGCCTGGAGAGTCTGGACAACTCGCTGATCGAGGCCGCCTACGACCTGGGCGCCAGGGGCGGGTCCATTCTGCGCGACATCGTCCTCCCGCACGCCGCCCCCGGCATCACCGCCGGCTGCATCGTGGTATTCATGCTGACGCTCGGCAACTACCTGACACCGACGCTGCTCGGCGGCAAGAACTCGCTGTGGTTCACCGAGCTGATCTACACCCAGTTCATCACGCGCTTCAACTGGGAACAGGGCGCCGCGTTCGGTTTTCTGCTGCTGGCGCTCTCGACCGCAATGGTATGGCTCGGGCTGACCCTCAGCGGCCAGCGCTTCAGCGACGTGATGCGGCGCGCATGATACCCACCCTGCCACGACCGCTCTGGCTGCGCGCGGCGACCGTGCTGTATGTCGGTGCCTTCCTGATATTCCTGTTCCTGCCGCTGGCCACCGTCGCAGTGTTCGCCTTCAACGATGCGCCCTACCCCGCGCCTCCCTGGCACGGATTTACCCTCGACTGGTTCCTGGGTAACGACGCTGCAGGACGGGTCGGACTGTTTCGCGACCAGGAGCTGCTCGGCAGCATCCGGACCAGTACGGTGGTGGCGTTGTGGGTCACGGTGTTGTCGGTCGCGGTCGGCACCGCCAACGCCTTCCTGATGGAGCGACAGCAGTTCCCCGGCAAGGGGGCGCTGTCGGTACTCATGCTTGCCCCGCTGGTCATTCCCGGCGTCATTCTCGGCATCTCGATCCTGGCGTTCGCGAGCCGCGTGGCGGACCTCTGCAGCGATTGGTTGGGTGTCGAGGCGGACTTCCTGCGCCCCGGGGTTCCGCTGGTGGTGCTCGGTCAGTTTTCCTACATTGCCGCGATTGCCACACTCACCATCAGCGCTCGTCTGAAGCGCTTCGACCGCTCGCTGGAGGATGCCGCACTCAACCTCGGGGCCTCGCACGCGGCGGTGCTGTGGACCATCACGCTGCCGTATCTGCGCCCGGCACTCATCGGCTCGGCTGCCATCGCCTTCCTGATGTCGTTCGAGAACTTCAACACCACGCTCATGCTGGTCGGTGCCGATGCCCCCCTCACCATCATGATGTACGGGCGCATGCGCGAAGGCGCAACCCCGGTGTTGAACGCCGTGAGCCTGTTCCTGCTGTTGGCTTCGGCGGCCGTGGCGCTCACACTCATCCGCACCAGCCGACGCGCGCATGATCAGACTGCGAGGTGAGCGAGCGGGGCCACGGCGGCCGCCGGCGCCGGACCGGCGCGACGGGGCTCGCATCGTCTAAAGACCCGGGGCGGGCGCGGGTCCTTCTGCGGCAGCACTCCACTGCACCGGCTGCACCGCCGGCACGATTGCCAGCCAGGCGAGCAGCCCGCTGAGCGCCACGCCACCCGCGAGCCACAGCGCGGCGTCGTAATGCCCGGTCGCCTCGGCCAGGTAGCCCGCGACGACCGGTGCCACCATGCCGGCGACGTTGGACAGCGCATTCTGCACGCCCATCCAGCGGCCGGTGGCATACGGACCGGCGAAGTGCTGCACGAGTGAGCAGACCGCCGGAGCGTTCAATCCGTCCATAAAGCCCGCCGCGAGCAGCAGCAGCGTCGCCCCGGTGAGACCCACGGCGCTCGCGGCCAGCAGGCACACGCCGACGCCGGCTGCGCTCACGACCAGGGCACTCTTGTACGCCTGACTGGCGCTGGCACCGCGCTGCATCCAGGCATCGAGCAACCAGCCGCTGAGCAATACGCCCAGGGATTCCATCGCAAAGAACCCGGTCGTCAGGTACGTCATGTTGAGCAGCGACAGGCCGCGCTCGTGAACCAGATAGAGCGGCAACGTGGTGAACACGAAATAGAAGGCGTAGTTGGAGCAGAAGTTGCCGAGCATAGTGCCCCACAGGGCGCGCTGGCGGAGAATGTCGAGGTACGCCGGACTGGCACCCGTGGCGGCCTCGGGTGCAGCATGCAAAGGCGCGGCCCGCATCTGCCGGAACCACGGGATCAGCCACAGGAGTGAGGCGAGCCCGAGTGAGATGAACATGGTGCGCCAGCCGTAGCGCACCATGAGCAGTCCGCCGACGAACGTCCCCAGTGCCGGGCCAACCATGCCCCCGAGCTGCAGGACACTCGTCGCGCGCGCACGGTGACGGTCGGTGACGCGTTGCGCCAGCAGCGCGAGTGCACTCGGGTAGGTTACCGCCTCGCCCACACCCATGAGCCAGCGCGCGGCCAGCAACCCGGCCACGCCGCGGGACAGGCCGGCCGCCACCGTCGCTGCCGACCAGAGCAGGAAACCCGCGGCGAGCACGCGCGCGGCCCCGACCGTATCGGCGAGCCACCCCATCAGCGGTTGTGCCGGCACGTAAGCAAAGAAGAACACCGACAACACCCAACCCAACTGGCTGGGCGTGAGACCCAGCTGGCGCTCAATCAGTGGCGCGGCGGTGGAAATCGTGCCCCGGTCGACGTAGTTGATGAGGAGGGCCGTCCCCAGCAGCAGCACCAGCGCAACGGGCGGCCGCTCGGGGCTGGTATGAGTATTTGGCTCGCCGGACACGCAGGACCCTCAGGCTCTTTCGGTCGGGTGAGTCTAGCGCGGCGCCGTGGCAGCGCGCGGCGCGGTGTCAGGCGGTCTGTGCCGGGAAACCGAACTCGAGCTGCTTGAGGCGCTCGACCTCGTCGCGCAGCCTCGCCGCCTCCTCGAACTCGAGGTTGCGCGCCTTCCTGAACATCTCTGCCTCGAGTTTCCTGATCTCTTTAGAGAGCGCCTCGGGCTTCAGGTCCCTGGCCGCAACGGGCTTGCCATCACGCCGGCGCAGCACCGCAGTTGGCGCGGCCTGTTGTGCCCGGGCGCCCTCCATGATGTCGGTGACCGCCTTCTGGATGCCGCGCGGCGTGATGCCGTGGGCGGCGTTGAAATCGAGCTGCTTCGTACGGCGGCGATTGGTCTCGTCAATCGCGCGCCGCATCGAGCCGGTCATGCGATCCGCGTACAGAATCGCCCGGCCGTTGATGTTGCGGGCCGCGCGGCCAATCGTCTGGATCAGCGAATTGTCCGAGCGCAGAAATCCCTCCTTGTCCGCATCCAGGATGGCCACCAGCGCGACTTCGGGCATGTCGAGCCCTTCGCGCAGCAGGTTGATCCCGACCAGCACGTCGAACTTACCCAGGCGCAGGTCGCGAATGATCTCGGTGCGCTCCACAGTCTCGATGTCGGCGTGCAGGTAGCGCACGCGCACGTCGTGCTCGCCGAGATAGTCGGTGAGATCCTCGGCCATGCGCTTGGTGAGCGTGGTAATGAGGACCCGCTCGCCACGGGCGGTGCATTTCCTGATCTCCGACAGCACATCGTCCACCTGGGTACCCACCGGCCGTACTTCGACCTCCGGATCCACCAGCCCGGTGGGGCGCACCACCTGCTCCACCACCTGGGAGGCGTGCTTGGACTCGTAGTCGCCCGGAGTGGCGGAGACGAAAATCATCTGCGGCGCGAGCTGCTCCCACTCCTCGAACTTGAGGGGGCGGTTGTCGAGCGCTGAAGGCAGCCGGAAACCGTACTCCACCAGCACTTCCTTGCGTGAGCGGTCGCCGCGGTACATGGCCCCGAGCTGCGGAATGGTCTGATGGCTCTCATCGACGATGAGCAGGGCGTTGCGCGGCAGGTAGTCGAACAGGCACGGCGGCGGCTCACCGGACGCGCGCCCCGACAGGTAGCGCGAGTAATTCTCGATGCCGGCGCAGTAGCCGACCTCGTTGATCATCTCGATGTCGAAGCGGGTGCGCTGCTCGAGGCGCTGGGCTTCCAGCAACCGCCCGGCGTCGCGCAGTTCCTTGAGCCGCACGCCGAGGTCCTCGCGGATCTGGTCCACTGCCCCCACCAGCCGATCGCGCGGCGTCACGTAGTGAGTGCCGGGATAAACCGTAAAGCGCGGAACCTTGCGCGAGATCGCGCCGGTGAGCGGATCGAACAGCGTGATCGAGTCGACGGTGTCATCGTACAGCTCCACGCGTACCGCCTCGCGCTCGGACTCCGCCGGGAAAATGTCGATTACGTCCCCGCGTACGCGGTAGGTGCCCTGCGTCAGATCGAGCTCGTTGCGCGTGTACTGCATCTCGGCGAGGCGGCGCAGGAGCTTGCGCTGGTCGAGCCGGTCCCCGCGCACCAGGTGCAGCACCATCGACAGATACGTCCGCGGGTCGCCCAGGCCGTAAATCGAGGACACCGTGGCGACGATGATCGAGTCCGGGCGCTCGAGCAGCGCCTTGGTGGCGGAAAGGCGCATCTGCTCGATGTGCTCGTTCACCGAGGAGTCCTTCTCGATGTACGTGTCCGAGGACGGCACGTAGGCTTCGGGCTGGTAGTAATCGTAATAGGAGACGAAGTACTCCACCGCATTGTGCGGGAAGAATTCGCGGAACTCGCCGTACAGCTGCGCCGCGAGAGTCTTGTTGTGCGCCAGCACCATTGCCGGGCGTTGCACGCGCTCGATGACCGAGGCTGCGGTCATCGTTTTGCCACTGCCCGTGACTCCGAGCAGCGTCTGGTGCGCGAGCCCCTCGTGTAGCCCTTCGACGAGCTTGTCGATCGCCTCGGGCTGATCGCCGGCGGGCGCGTAGTTGGCTTCGAGCTTGAAGAGCTGGTGTTCCATACGGGACCGTTGCAGTGGCGGTGGCAAGACGTCGAGGCGCGCCCGGATGGCCGGGTGTGATTCAATCCCTTAATATAGCGAGGCCATCCGAATACAAGTGAACTACAGGAAATTCAATGACCTTGCCCGTCTCGCGACGCGTTCAGCGCGTCAAGCCATCCCCGACCCTCGCCGTCACCGCCCGTGCCGCCCGTCTGAAGGCTCAGGGCAAGGACGTGATCGGCCTGGGGGCCGGGGAACCTGACTTCGAGACGCCGGCACACATCGCGCAGGCCGGCAGCGATGCGATCTGCGGCGGGTTCACCCGCTATACCAGTGTCGACGGAATCGATGAGCTCAAAGACGCAATCATCGCGAAATTCCAGCGTGATAACGGGCTCACCTATGAACGTTCGCAGATCCTGGTGTCGACAGGCGCCAAGCAGACGCTCTACAACCTGTGCATGGCGGTGATCGATCCGGGCGATGAGGTCATCATTCCGGCCCCTTACTGGGTGTCTTACCCCGACATGGTGCTGCTGGCGGACGGGCTGCCCGTCATGCCGTTCGCCGGCATGGCGCAGGGCTACAAGATCACGCCGCGCCAGCTGGCCGCGGCCATCACACCGAAGACGCGCCTGGTGCTGCTCAACAGCCCCTGCAACCCGACCGGCGCGGCCTACACGCGCGCCGAGCTGCGCGCCCTGGGGGAGGTACTGATCGAGCATCCGCGGATCCTCATCGGCACCGATGACATGTACGAGAAGATCTATTGGGAGCCCGAGCCGTTCTGCAGCCTGGTAACAGCGGTGCCGGAGCTGTATCAGCGTACCGTCACCATCAACGGTGTCTCGAAGGCGTATGCCATGACGGGCTGGCGCATTGGGTATTGCGGTGGCCCGAGGGAGATCATCACCGCGATGAGCACCATTCAGGGGCAGTCTACCTCCAACGCGTCCAGCATCTCGCAGAAGGCCGCGGTCGCGGCCCTCAATGGCGACCAGAGCTGCGTCGCGCACATGAACCAGGCCTTCAAGGAGCGGCGCGATTTCGTGGTGCGCGCGCTGAATTCCCTGCCGGGCGTGAGCTGCCTGCCGGGTGCCGGCACCTTCTACGCCTTCGCGGACGTATCGCGCGCCATGGCGGCGCTCCGCTGCCGCGATGACGTAGAGTTCACCGAGCTGCTGCTGAATGAAGCCGGCGTCGCGGTGGTTCCGGGCTCAGGCTTCGGCGCGCCAGGGCATGTCCGCCTGTCATTCGCCTGCAGCCTCGAGACGCTCGAGAAGGCGCTCGATCGCATGGCGCGGACGCTGGTCGGACGCGTCGTCGCAGCCTGACACGGCAGCGCGGCGGCGCTGCAACCGGCGTGTGACGCGCCGGGCGGATCATAACCAATGGTCTGGTCGTTCCTCGCCGATAGCCTCGTCGTCGTCCACTTCGCCTTCACCGCGTTCGCCATTTTTGGCGGCTTTCTCACCTGGCGATGGCGCTGGGTCGCGTTCGCGCATGTCCCTGCGCTTGCCTGGGGGTGCTGGGTGGAGGTGTCCCACAGCATCTGTCCCCTCACCCCGCTGGAGAATCACCTGCGTCACCTGGGCGGGGAAGCCGGCTACAGCGGCGGATTTCTGGCGCACTACCTGCACCGGATCCTCTATCCCCCGGGACTCACCGGGCACATTCAGTGGATCCTCGCCGCCGTGCTCATCGCGATCAACGCCATCGCGTATGCGGGGTTCATCTACCGGTGGCGCTCATCCGGGCGGTGAAAGATCCCCGGTGGGACAGATTCCTTGACTCCGCGGACAGGCTTGCCGGAGAATCCGCGCCCTTCCACGAGCCTGCCCGTTCCCCGGTAGCTCAGCGGTAGAGCATCGGACTGTTAATCCGTTGGTCGTTGGTTCGATTCCAACCCGGGGAGCCACAAAAACAATAGGTTGCGGGATGACTGATTCAGTCCGTTGTCGGCTTTGGCTTTACGGTTGCCGCATGGTTGCCGTTCGGTAAAACCGCCCCCCGCGCTTCTGCGCGGCCTCATGGCCCGCTGATGGCGCTGCGCTGACCGCCCGATGGATACTCGCAGGCACCATGTCCGAGCGCCGTCGCGAACGCTCCTACGATTGCGCCATGCACGGCAGCTTCCGCGCCACGGCCTACCCGCACGAAGCGCCCTGCTGCCCGTGCGGCTGTTCCGGGCCCGGCATCGTTACTCGCGCCGACGGCTCGCCTATCCAGGTGAAACCTCGGCCCGCGCCCAAACCTCCGCGCCCGCCTCCAGCATCCGAGGAACGCATGGCCCCCGACGCCGTGCGCACAGCGCTGCGGCAGATCCTTGCCGAGATGCCGTACGGCGGTAAGCGCCCGCTCGCCAAGGCGCTGGGCTTCCGGGGCCGATGGGCGCTGCACTCCCTGCGATCCATCGCACGCGGCCGCGGCTACCTGTTCGAGGGTATGCGCCGGCGCCTGAGTCGCGGGGTTCAGCAACTCCAGCGGGGCGACCTGATCCTTGTCCCAACCGGCCAGCACGGGGCCGGGAAGCGGCTGTTTACCGTTGCTGCACCGGACCCCAAGGAGGGGATGGCCACCGTACAGGCTCCGCAGCCGGGACAGACAGACCGGGGGATCGGTGCTGCCGAGAGGCCACAGGGAAGCATGTTGCTGCCACACCGCGCGCTCCCTGAAAAGTTCGGGATCTGAGGCTGTGCGAGGCTGAAGCCGGGCTTTCCGGGCGGCCCGCCCTGATGCGGTCGCGTAACGCTCGGATTTCCGAATGTCAGATGGGGGCCCAGCGACCCAACGCCGCAGTACCTAACACGTGTCAGGATGCTGTTAGGTTCGTGTCAGGTCAGTGTTGGTTGAGCTGCCGCAGCATAATGCGCGCAGGTGGCTGGATTCTTCCGCGCGCTTGCCACTTGACTCCCGGCGGCTCGCGGCCCGCCACATCTTCCGCAGAAAAAAATCGCGCTCCTGGGCGGTTACCTTGAGTAGAGCTGAGCCGCCGGCAGCTCGTCAGGTCGCCCCTGGAAGCCGGGGTCCGATCCTCAAGAATTGCGCTATCTGCCTGCACGATGCCGCTCGGCTTGCGGGCCGGGTCTTGCGGCGTATGCCGGGTCGGGTCAGTTCCTGCGTGTGCGTCCTGCGAATCCCGCACCGAGCAGGCCGAGAACCATCAAGCCGAGCGTGGCGGGTTCCGGCGCGACTGCAAAGGCTGGGGTTGCATCGCTTCCGAAGAACGGAAGCCAGCCGAACCCGACGTTAGATGCACCTGAGCCGCTCTGACCGACGTTGTTGAGATTCCAGCGCATCGTCGAATTAGTGGAAGCGTTTGTCGGGCCAGCTACAATCCAGTATTCGGTGCCCTCAATCAGCCTCACGGGCTCTGTCACACCGACGATCTGGGCCGGCTTGATGACATCGGTTGAGCCAAACTGGGGCAGTCCGGTCAAAGCAAAGGTCGCGAGCGGCCTGTCGTCCGGACAAGTGGATCCGGGAGGCGCAAATAAGTGCTGACAGGGTGCCGAGCCTTCCAAGCTAAGCATGGCGGAATTAGCCCCACTCAAGTGGGTGATCCCCACTTGTATCTGCGTGGGCGTGAAGGTGGCAGACGGCGTAAAGCCAGCCGCAATTTCATCAATGAATCCCCCAGAACGTGCGATGCCATAACCCAGCGCTCCCTCGTATGTATTGCCAGGGCCAAGGTTGCTGATTTCGGGAGCGGAGGCTGGCACGCTTGCCGCCCCTAGTCTCGCCTGCGCCGTCAATGCCGCCCTCAATGCCGAATTAGGAAATGTGGGAGCCCAGGACGTGGCGTGTGCCTCAGCGCTTGCCACCATCAAAAGCGCCGCCGCTACGACACCCAGAGTCAGTGGTTCGTTCGTCATGATTGGTCCCTCCACAAGGGCCGCTGACGATGCGACGCGACACTTGAGCAACAACGTGGTTGCCTGTGCACAGGCTGCGAGCGGATTATATGTCCCGTTTGTAGACGACTGTTAACGGGAAAATCGTGCCAACCAACCCAACCAAAAGACGCTGTCGCGCCGATCCAGGTCCCGCTCGACGCTAGGTTAGCGGCTCTACTTCACTGTGTTTGTTTCTGACAAGCTCGCGCTCATCAGAAGCTTAGCGGCTCGGCCGTCCACCGTTCCGGCTGGCGCGGAGGTCACGCCAGACCGCGTGGCTGAGGCGCGTGATGCGCTCGCCTCCGAGACCTTCTCCCGTGGCAAGCCTCGCAAGGCGGAGGACGGCACTGAGATCCCGCCAAACCAATACAAGCGCTCGGGTGCAACCGTAAACCGATACCTTGCGACGCTCGGTCACGTGTTCACCGTGGCGATCAAGGAGTGGCGGCTCGTCGACCGCAATCCGGTGCGCGATATCAGCAAGAAGAAGGAAGCGCACGGGCGCGTGCGTTTCCTTTCCGATCCCGAGCGCGATGCGCTGCTCGAAGCCTGTGCGAAGTCCGACTGGCCGGCGCTGCACACGCTCGTGCTGCTCGCCATCAGCACGGGCGCCAGACGGGGCGAGCTCATCCGGCTAAAGTGGGCTGATGTCGACCTGAAAGCCGCGCGCGCCACCATCCAAGAGACGAAAAACGGCGACCCGCGTGTGCTGCCGCTCGTGGGCAAGGCGCTGACCGCACTGCGCGAGCTGAGACTCCAGGGGAGCGCACCGAGCCCGTGGGTATTTCAACAGCCCTCCGGCCTCCCGGGCCCCTATGAGGGTTTCGACTCGCATTGGTAAAAGTCGTGGTAGGTACTCTTTTCAACTCCAGGCAACTCAACCCGGCTCGCC
>Ga0123355_10009116_pt1 | contig 15049 bp, 12 predicted proteins | sample TergutEmb28metaG_3_FD_89872 | JGI IMG/M metagenome (GOLD analysis project Ga0123355, IMG submission 89872) | Embiratermes neotenicus P1 segment gut microbial communities from Petit-Saut dam, French Guiana - Emb289 P1 | ecosystem: Host-associated > Arthropoda: Insects > Digestive system > Gut ...
ATTCGATTAGTCTTTTACTATGACACTTTCGAAACCAAAACCCATCCTGATTGCCCTGGAGTACGGTCATGGCATGGTACAATTAATCGCGATTTTGAAGTTATTTCCGATGCTATTTCGGCCCTTTCGGATAAGAATAAAAAAAATACATTCTGGTGCAGCGCATGTGATAGGGGTCTCTTCTTCCGCAACTCCTGCAGCATACATCCACACTTCTAGTTAGCCACTGCCTGTAATCGCACGCAATTTCACAAAATTTTACCCGTCCTATTTTCACAAAATTTTATCTGTCCTATTAATATCCTTTCCTATTAATATCCTTTCCTATTGATTCTTGCAGCTATTAATGAGTCTTACAAGGAGTATTGGTGAAGGAAATTTCCATTCCAAGTTCAATCACGATGATACATCCATCGTCAAGAAGTTGGCTTCCCGCTCTCTCACGGGGCGAGGTCTTCAAATAAAAATACATCAACATATAGGGTTTAGACTACATCTACTCCGGGACCCTACTAACGGCGAGAGAGTTAGATCGATGTGTATCGAGAGAGTGTTTTTAACGTATCATGAAGTTTCAGATTTTTGTGAAAAGTTAACGAGTAAAGCATTCGAAGGCATGTGTGATTGTGCGTGTATAAATGTCAGTGAACAGTTCGAAGATAAAGTTGAACCGTGTCAAGCATCAGTCACGAGACAATCGCAAAAACCAGTAAGATACTGCCCCAGAGCCTGGTTACGAACATTTCAAGAAACAAAAATACAAAAGTTTCCACTGTAACTGTCGTGTTGACCCGTTTCACGCAGTCTTTCTGGCTTAAAAATTACGCACATCACATGACGTATCTTCTACATCACGTGATGTCAGCTTATTAATTTACTTAAATAAACCAATCACCGTGTAACCGCGTTCAGTCCAAAACAGGTCCTTGTAGTCATGGATCCTTTGAGGGCAGTTGAAGATATCTTGGGCGATGTGGAATCTTGGCCTACATACATTATTTATAATATGTTCCTTGTGGAACCTAAAACAATTAGTGAAAAAAAAGTTGCGGCTATTATGTATGGCAATGCTGTTCCTGTGACAAGTGCTATAAACTCTTGTAATGCTTGTATGGAGTTGGACATTTCTAGTTCTTATGTATCTTGTGCTATGAAACATTGGTACTGTACATGGGACAAAAATCCCTATAGACCTCATAAAGCAGAATATTATTCCATGTCTTCAAAACAATGGTTATGGATAAACGGTGAAGCTTTAGATCAGCTTGAAGCAGTGTGGCCAGAAATTACAGTCATGCAATTTGGACTTGAAAGCACTGGATGTCCACAAATTATTAAACTTACTATCGAACATATTCGTTCAATGTTATCAAATTATCATGAAAATAAACATACAAGTGTTCAATATCGTGTTTCTTTCTTTTCTCCATACCTTCAACATGCGACAGTTGCTATATTGTAGGAATTACATGAAATTCAAAATGACTGCTATTCCCTCATAATCCAATCCCCTCCTCTTTACTTATTGTTTAGTGACACATACGAAAACAGCCACTATATTTGAAAGTTAGGTTATAATTCATATTAGCAACCACTAGCAAATTTCAAAATGTTTACTATTCCCCTCCTACTCCTTATGCCAACACAGCACAACCAATAGCGATTTGCAAAACAGCTTTTATTCCCTCTCCTTCACTTCCAACGGGGCACTATATCCTAAGATTAGGTTATAATTAACATTATCAACCAATAGGAAATTTCAAAATGGCTACTGTTCAGCTTTTCTACATACCTTAAACACGAGACAGTTGCCATATTGTAGGAATTACATAAAATTCAAAATGGCTGCTATTCCCTCATAATCCAATCTCCTCCTCTTTACGGTACGTATGGTTTAGTGACACATAAGAGCCACCTTATTTTAAAGTTAGGTTATAATTCCTACTAGCCACCAATAGTGAATTTCAAAATGGTTACTATTCCCCTCCTACTCCTTATGTCAACACAGCAAAATGAAACAGTCGCCATATTGAACAACCAATAGCGATTTACAAAACGGCTTTTATTCCCTCTCCTTCACTTCCAACGTAACACTATATCCTAAAGTCGGGTTATAATTAATATTAGCAACCAATTGAAAATTTCAAAATGGCTACTGTCAGGTTCTCCTCACATCCTGCAATAACCACTACATACACAACACCTAACTAAACCCCGTCCCAACTCAACAGCAGGGCGTCGGGACGGCGCGGGGGGAGGGCGGCGGGACCGCATTCCTCCGAATTGCCCACGGGGCACTCGGCAACACGTAACTCTACCACGGCACGGGCCGTTTTTCAGTCTCTTACTTTAGGGGTGCCTTCCTGAAGAAATACTCGGGGGTGCAGTCGAAAGCCCAAGACCCGGCAAAAGGGACCCCTACTACTTATGTGACTATTCGGACTTGTGTAAATCCGAAAATCTAGTTTCCGTAGACAAGACATTCATGCATAAATCGCGTTCGACATGTCTATTCCATCGGTCATTTCTTTTGTAACAAGTAATGCAGTGTAACAAACATGATGTAGCAAAGTGCGGCAGTTGTTTGGTAATATCCTTGCTTAATTATGTGTAATTATTTGCACACTAATAAAAAATTAAGGAAAATATGTCGTCGGGAACTATACTTTCAAGGACATGTCACAACAAAAGACCTGTATATATTATTCAGATTAGTTAGTGTGCTTTAGCAACGAAAGGGCCAGGAAACTGTAATTTTAGCATCTGCAAGTTAATTCGCAATACGATAAAAGGAAGTTAGTTTTGAACCAAGATTTTTCACATTAATTCGTGTTAGTACTGTCAGTAAATTATTTCAAAGTAGGCAAAATGTCTGAGTCAACGTCGCGCGATTTATTCTGCAGAAACTTTACTTTCACAACTTGCTAGTCAGTTGAATAATTTTATCACCAACATGCGGTGAGGCATTACTTAGTTAAAGTTAAGTTACATACTTTCTTACTTACTTACTTGCTCCTTGCAGCACAGTCCTTCTTGAGAAGCTAACCGATTTACAGTCAGGCACTAATTTCGCTTACTTTATGGAACCCAAATGTTTATTTCCGCCTTTATCATCTCCCGCATTCTGTCCGTATCCTGAGACAAATCTATCCAGTCCATACCTCCCATCTGATTCCTGAAGATCCATCTTAATATTTCCTCCAATCTGCGCCTGGTCTTCTAAGTGATCTCATTCTCCCAGGTTTCAACACCAAAATCCTTTATGCATTTCCCATCCCTACATGCCCCTCCATCTCATTCCTTTCGATTTGATCATCCTAATATTTCGTGAACAGTAGAGATCAATAAGCTCCTCTTTATGTAGTTTTCTCCACTCCCCTGTTACCTCTTCCCTCTCTTAGTCCCAAATATTCCCCTCAACACCCTACTCTTAAAAACCCTCAGCGTACGTTCTTCCCTCAAAGTGAGCGACCAAGTTTCACACCCATACAAAACAAAATTATAGTTCTGTGTACCTTAATCTTAAAATTTTGGATAATAAACAGGAAGATTCTGAACTGAAAGAGAGCAAGCGTTCCCTGACTTCAATTTGCTTTTAATTTCCACCCTGAAGAGAATTCTCATTTATAATGGGGTTTCCTAAACATTTGAACTGTTCCACACTTTCAAGGGAACTGTTATTAATCTTTATATTGTGACATCATCCTGCACTCTGATCTCGAGACATGAGCTCTTCCTTAGATTTACCATCATTTGCATCTCGTCAAATCTCCTTATTAGCAAATAGTAAAGTTTTTTCTTTCTCTTTATAGTATGTATTCCCAATATATTAACGTAGGCATAAAATAAAAGCCTGTGCTTGCAAATTAGTTTAAATCCATCCTGTATTACCTGAACCCTCCTAATGGCATAATCTAAAACAATGCACAAAACCCATGGCGTTAAAACTTCTTCTTTGTTCAAACTATTTTTAATAGGAAACATGTCAGACATTATTTGGCTACTCGGACTTTAGGTTAAATTCAGAGACTTTATATTACCCTCATCAATTTCAAGGGGATACCAAATGCAGTGACTGTATTATACAAGTCCTCCCCCCTAAGTGAATCATGCGCGTTTTTAATTCTAAAATTAGCTGATGCATTGATTCATTTTATGCCAATTCTTTCTCAAGTATTCGATGTATATAAAATATATGGCCAGTAGGCATTACGAGATTAAAATATGTCATATTTTAACTTTCGGACACTTTGGGCGGCTGCCTGAGCAGCTGAGTAGGAAATGACCACACTGAACACAACTTTTAAATTTTGTGACATTATTATTGTTTTATGTCGAAATTTGGACAAATTTTGTAGAGGTGTAACAGTGTCAAAAATATTGACCACAATAGATATACTGAAAATTACGTGATGTTATTGTTGTATGTTTGCAGGCCTAGAGACACATCAGACAATAGACTGCTGTTTCTGTGAACAAAGGTTACCTTGATGTTGGACTGAGGAAGCAGCACCTTGGATATCACAACAGCTGGGATTGTTGGTATTTCACATTGCTTTTGTGGTTTTGTGTGTTGCAAAGGTTAGGTGTTGGCAGTGCTTACCGACGGTAGGTGGAAGCTTGCTGCCACATACTTTAACACCATTAGATGTCACCATTGTGGCATGATGCTGTAGACAGACCCAGGACGTTATGCACCCTGCAGAATGCCAGCCAGCAACACTACAAACATCACAGTGACAGTGGACAGCACGTGTCTTCATTACATGACATGACAAGGGAAGTTTCTGCAGTCTACTTACGGAAGATTATTGCCTTCAATATAATCTGACATTTTGGTTTGGCTGCTGGACCGGTGTAACCGGAAAGTGTATCATATGATATTCGGCGTCATATTACATAATCTAAGTTAAATGCTGGTCCGTGTAGATTATCGCAATTATTTGTAATTATTGTGGTTAAATTATTCCATTTATATTGTTTTACTTGACTATATTATTTGAAGTTATGGACGCAAGTAAACTATAAGTTCCTACACGAGCACCTGATATGTCTTTATAAACTACTCTGACATTTTGCGTATTAACATTACACTATAACATTGCGCACAGTTAAGACGTCATAATACCTGTCTTAAATTCTTTTGTTTCAAAAGGCAAAGCTGAAGAACATTTGCCATCGTCCACCAACCAGTTTAACGAGAAAAGTTTCTTGCCGCCATTCTCAGGAGAATTAAGCGTAGATGAGAATCTAAAACAGAGTCATGAAGAATTTAAACAATCAATCAATTATTTCTTCGAAGGCAAAAACGTAACCCCCCTCAGCCAACTCACAGCAACGCCCCTTTTTCCCAAACCCCACTTGTTGGCCCAGTTTGCCTCCAAAGCATACACAGACTACAAATCAGGAGAGACTGACTCTCAATATGAGACGCTGTTAGCTTTACCTGACGGCTGGAAGTTACTGACCACAGCGTCGAATAGTAGCGAGACTAACGGCTATTTTGGGGCAGCCTACTGGCACCCTGAGCATCAGCAGGTTGTGATTGCTCATCGAGGCACTGACCCTACAAATTTAGGAGCTCTGTGGGCAGACGTAATTGGCGTGTTGTCTAAACATCACGTTCCACAAATGAGTTCTGCTATCACTTTTGCACATAAGGTTGTGGAAGTCCTGCGATTAGTTAATCAAGAAAAGGGGGTCAATTTTCAGCTGTTCTTTACGGGCCACTCTTTAGGGGGTTGGTTGGCGCAAATAACTACCTTTACTACGAAATACCTTGATAGAAAGGGAATTAATTTTCTTAAAAGTGACAGTGTCCTACACAGTTTTCATCCGCACACAGTAGTTTTTGACAGCCCAGGTTGCAAAGATATGTTGTTACAAATGACTGACAAACTTGATGTACGCCTGGATGGACGTTCCATTGACATAGAGCACTTAGATATCACCAGTTATCTGTCTGCTCCAAATCGCATTAATACATGTAATGCACATTTAGGAACGGTCTATCGCATCTTTCCTGATTTGTCTGATATGGGCTGGTGGGGAAAGCATACTGCATTGTATAACACAGCAAAGCACAGTATGACTAAAATTGTGGAAGCCTTTGACACAGAAACAGGACAAGTACGTAAAAATGTGCAAGGTCAACTAAAAGTGCAAGTTGTAGTTGATTGGCCTGTCACTGCTGGCTTATCGCGCGGTAAAGAACACAAAAGTTTCTTTGAATGGGCCAAGCATTTTAATAGCTACCATCCAGAGAATACAGACAAAACTTTCTGGCTGAAGTATTACCATTCGTTGCGTTATCAAACTAAAACATATGACGAGCGGGTGAGCAGGTTAAGCGTATTTAGTAAGGAAGAGTGCCAGTTTTTGGAGAATTATCATCGAAAATGTCAGTTCCCTAAATTGTTTAAGCCTAAAGAAATGTTTTCTGAAGTGAGTAATAAGCAGGCTCAAGAGGAAGCAGAAAAAAGATTAAGAAGCTTCGAGTTTGAAAATCAAGCAATTTATTGTACAGATGGCAGTGCATTGCAGGCACTGATTCCCTATGTGAAACGGTTGCTTCAGCTGTTCCCTCAGGTGAACGAGAACATAAAACGTGCTTTGTCATCTGATGAGGTTAGAAACAGGGTTTATCAGATTGAAACAAGACGTTATGTTGAACGGATTAACCAAAGCGCAATTGATTTTAACTCTGATGCTTTGAGTGTCAGAGAATTTTTAGAAAGTGAACACCATCAAGTTTTGCAGCTACAGATGTTTGATGGGGACGAATGGACAGGGCTAATCAAGGTATATCAGGTTCTGTAAAAGACTAATTGTCTGATGGAAGGTCAGTACACCTTACTGAAATTGGAGAGCTTGTTAACTTTGAATAAGTTGATGGATTTTACAACATTAAAGCAGTCAATTGAAGCATCACATCTAATATTGGTGGCATGTGAGGCCAATCAACTGCTGAAGGCAGAAACAATAGACATGATAAGAATAATCTTTGAAACTGTGAAACGAAAACCGTTTATCAAAATCATTTTGACCTCTCGAAGAGAAGATAGAGCTCTTTATTTCCTGCAAAACATAGGCAGGGAAATTTTTGGAAATGGGTTTGTTACGAGAGATGAACAGTTAATTTGGCGCGACTTAACTTCCATTTCACGAGAGAAACTGCTAGAGAAATCAGTTAAATTTCAAGGCGCTAATATTTCTCTAAATGGCCTCATGTCTGCCGAATCTCTAGCAGCAAACTTTCTGCCTCCTGGTGCATTACTTGAAGAACAAAATCTTAAGATTGCTGATCCAGTGCCGATTTCAAATGCTTACGACGAAAGATACTACATTGGCAGAACGTTTCGTCATCAGCTAGCTTTTAAACAGGAGATTTCTGGTGATAAAGATGTGAAAGAAAAGCATGCTTTCTAGGCTAGCACAGAACAAGAATTCGAAAAATTCGTTCAGATGAATCCAAAGGGCAATGTTCATTGCCTAGAGAAGGACAAATCAGGGAATTTCTTTTCGCATCAGTCGCAAGGAAGCTTAGAAACACTGCGTAGATATTTTCATGCCGACAGTTCTCACACGTATACAGTTGATAATTTAGACAAACTATTGGAGCAAGCAGAGCACCAGAGAGTGATGGTGATTTCTGATACAGCAGGGATGGGTAAATCCACCACACTGACACATCTGTCTAAACAAATCAAACAGAATTTCCCAACTAAATGGTTGGTGAGAATTGACTTAACTGACCACACAGATGCACTGCACGCACTGAACGCGCTGAAGGAACAAAAGCCAGAACTCATCGATAGGGAGAAAGCGGTTGAGTTTGTATCGGAGGAACTGCTGAAGCTTGAACAGGGTTTAGAGGTGGAATTATTTAAACAGCGTTGTGAACAGAAGCAGAAATTAAGAATAGTAATAATGCTGGATGGTTTTGATGAAATCAGTCCGTTCTACAAAGGAACTGTCATTGCTTTACTGCAAGCTCTAAGGCAGACGGCGGTAGAACAGCTGTGGGTCACCACAAGAACGCAACTGAGAGAGGAATTGGAAGATAAGCTGCAGCAGCTGTCCTACACACTGGAACCTTTTTCTGAAAAAGATCAAGTTGAATTCTTGACAAAATTTTGGAGTTTAAAGGGCTGGTTCACTGAGGTGAAAGAGGAAAACAAAATTAAGTTAGAAAGTTTTGCTACAAAATTAATAAAGGAGCTGGCCGAATCAATTAGTGACAAAGAAAGAGAGTTCACCGGCATCCCACTACAGACCCGCATGTTGGCGGAGGCGTTTGAAAAAGAAGTTAAAACATTCTGCCAGTCAGCTGATTCCACACCTGAGTTAATGTTGCAACTTGACTTGACTGAGTTGTATGGAAAATTTAATGAAAGGAACTATGACATCTATCAGCGGGAAAAGTTTCGTGTGCGGGCGGATAACGTAGTTGCAATGGGGCAACGGGAACGGGACTTAAAAAGCATGAGATAGGATCATCAGCTGCTGGCATTGAAGGTGCTATTTACGAAGGAAGAAGTGGCATTGTTTGAAAACAAAAGAGAATTGTCATTTTCAACCGAAGATTTGACAAGAATTGGAATAGTGCAACTAAGTTCAGAGGGTAAACCGCACTTCATCCACCGCACCTTTGCCGAGTATTATGTTGCGGATTGTTTGGAGAACCTCTTGACTGAGGGGAACAACACTTCAGAGGAATTACTGACTTTTATACTGCATTGTATATTTCTGTCAGCAGGATATCGGATGATTAGAGTTTTTGTGGATGGCTTATTGTCAAAATCTAACCCATCAAATAAGGTGTTAAAACAGTTTGAAAAAGGCATATGGAATTTTTCTATACCAAGACTATATATGTCATGGTTTCGTGATTTTAATGTTAATCATGAAACCTCATCTAGCTGTCAGTTTCATTATCTACCATTAATAGAAGTAGCATTGCTCGAAGGTAATATTAATATCATTGGATTTTTGTTAGATAGCCTGCATATAGACACATTTAAAAAAATGTTGCTACCAAAACAGATGTCACGCGATACAATCTGGTACCACGCAGTGCTTTCGAACAATAAGCAGGGATTACAAAAGTTAAGGGAATGTGCTGAAAAGAAACTAACAGCAGAGGAAATAAGGAATAAAGTGTTATTAGCCACAGACTATGGAGGAAGAACTGTCTGGCACTTGGTAGCAGAGTGTGGCAGTTTAGAGATATTAGAAGCAATTTGGGTGTGGGCTAAAGAGAAACTAACAACAGAGGAGATAAATAATAAATTGTTATTAGGCACAGACAATGCCGGAAAGACCGCCTGGCACTTGGCAGCAAAGTGGTGCCATTTAGAGATTCTACAAATGGTATGGGAAAGGGCTAAAGAGAAACTAACAACAGAGGAGATAAATAATAAATTGTTGTTAGGCACAGACAGTGACGGAAAGACCGCCTGGCACTTGGCAGCAAAGTGGGGCCATTTAGACGTTCTACAAAAGATATGGGAATGGGCTAAAGAGAAACTAACAAGAGAAGAGATAAATAATAAATTGTTATTAGCCACATACTGTAAGGGAAAGACAGCCTGGCAATTGGCAGCGGAGGGGGGCAATTCAGAGGTATTAGAGAAAATATGGTATTGGTCTAGGGAGAAACTAACGTCAGAGGAGATAAATAATAAGTTATTTGCCACAGGCGACAAGGGAAGGACCTTCTGGCACGTAGCAGCACAGAGGTGGAATTTCGAGAAATTACTGAAAGTGTGGAATTGGGCTAAAGAGAAACTAACAACAGAGGAGATAAATAAAAAATTGTTATTAGCCACAGATTATAAGGGAAGGACTGTCTTGCACTTGGCAGCAGAGTGGGCCAATTTAAGGGCATTAGAGAAAGTATGGGAGAAGGCAAATGAGAATCTAACAACAGAGGAGATAAAAATAAATTGTTATTAGCCACAGACGACTATGGAAGGACTATCTGTCACTTGGCAGCAGAGTGGGGCACTTTCGAGGTATTAGAGAAAGTATGGGAGTGGGCTACAGAGAAACTAACAACAGAGGAGATAAATAATAAATTGTTACTTGCCGTAGATCATAATGGAAGGACTCTGTGGCACTTGGCAGGAAAGTGGTGCAATTTAGAGGCATTAGAGAGATTAAGGGAGTAGGCTGAAGAGACACTAACAACAGAGGAGGTAAACAAATTGTATTTGCCACAGACGGTTATGGAAGGACTGTCTGGCACATGGCAGCAGAGAACGGCTATTTAAGGGTGTTAGAGAAAGTAGGGGATTGGGCTAAAGGGAAACTAACAACAAAGGAGATAAATAATAAATTGTTATTTACCACAGACATAAAGGGAAGGACTGTCTGGCACTTCGCAGCAGAGTTTGGTAAATCAGAGGCATTGAAGGAAGTATGGGATTGGGCTAAAGAGAAACTAACAACAGAGGAGATAAAAAATAAATTGTTATTTTACACAGACCGTGAAGGAAGGACGGTCTGGCACGTGGCAGCAGAGACGGACCATTTTTGGGGACTAAAGGAAGTATGGGATTGGGCTAAAGAGAAACTAACAACATAGGAGATAAAAAATAAATTGTTATTTCACACAGACCGTAAAGGAAGGACTGTCTGGCACGTGACAGCAGAGAGTGGCCATTTTGTGGAACTAAAGGAAGTATGGGAGTGGGTTAAAGAGAAACTAACAACAGAGAAGATGAAAAATAAATTGTTATTTTACACACACCGTAAAGGAAGGACGGTCTGGCATGTGACAGCAGAGAGGGGCAAGTTTGTGGTACTAAGCGAAATATGGGAGTGGGCTAAAGAGAAACTAACAACAGAAGAGATAACAAATAAGTTGTTATTAGCCGTATACGATATGGGAAGAACTGTCCGGGATGCGGCAGCAGAGGGGGGCGAATTGGGGGCACTACAGAAAGTATGGGAGTGGGCTAAAGAGAAACTAACAAGAGGAGAAAAGAAGAAATTGTTATTACCCACAGACAATACAGGATTGTCTGTCTGGCACATGGCAGCAAAGAAAGATAATTTATATTTATTAGAGAACGTATTGGAGTGGGCTGAAGAGAAATTAACAATAGAAGAGATAAATAATAATTTGTTATTTCACACAGACGGTAGGGGAAAGACCATCTGGCACATGGCAGTAGAATTTTGCAATGCATTTGCATTAAACAAATCTGGGAGTGGTCTAAACAGAATCTAACACTAGAGGAGTTAAAAAATAATTTATTATAAACAGACAATTGGGAAAGTATCATCTGGCACATTGAAGAAAGTGGAGGCAATTTAGAGGTTCTGCAAAATATTATGCAAAATAGAGACTGTGGGTTACTGCGGGATTGTGAAATGATAGTCGCAGTAGAGCACATATGAAGCTGTTTATTTAGTCGGTCATACAGTTGTTGCGTGTATTGTCGTAATGCTATGTTTGAGTAATTGCGTCTGGAATCGCTGTTGGTCTGCTTCCGATGAGAGTTTGAACTGGAATGCGAAGTGCGCCTACACGTGTGGAACACAGGCAGAGGGCAGCTCTGTCCGGGCTCCTGTCACAGTGTGCGACAAGGTGGCTGGCAAGGCGCTTGCTGCGTGCCAGCGGGTCAGACCTGTGGTGGCGGACGATGGCCGGGCAAGCCCCGAGGACTAGACCTTAGCTATCGGCACGGCAAACCACGGGCCTGCGCTCGGTGTCATGATGATGCTGTCAGACGACGTTATTACTCCTTTCTGGACCGTCAACGACAATCCTACTCCTTCTGCTGTCAGCGACCAAATTACTCCTCCTGATACGGAATGGCTGTCCGTCTTGATGTGTAGGGAACGTACTGGCCCTTCTTGATTTTGCTGCGGGCTTTCTTGATGCTTGCTTGAATACTCTTGTAAGTGTGTCTTCTGCTGAATGCCAAAGTTGAATGAATAAACTTTGGGCCAAGCCAAGCCAAGCCAAAGTGTTAAATAGGGGCGGAGACTTGCGCGAAGCGCAAGTCGACGTCCCCCTGTCTGTTAGCCATTCCTGCGTTTGACCGCACTGCTGGGCTCAGTAACAGATTCCTAAACTCTAACAGGGGGATTTGCTAACGTTAACGATTTTGAAGCCAGGCTGAGGGCCTAGGCTGATAATGCGAAAGACTAGGGCCTAGGTGGCCCTGGACTAATTATGGGATGGAAAAACTTTGGCTGGTTGGCTGTCTGGGTTCCGAGCCCAGACTGGCTATTTCGCATGCAACGTTATCAGGTGCTTAGGTGAAGCCGCAGCATCTGGGGGGGGAATTGCGGGCCGTGCCCCGACTTTGTATTGAATACCCTGGCATTTGCCTTACAACTGAGGAAAATAACGGAAAACCTCAGTCAGGGTAGCCGAATGGCGCTCGGCTGTTTGGCGCCCGATGCCATTCTTTTGGCGACTTGGCCACCGCGAGCGGTCGCCTCGACTAGCCTGCTGTCCCATGCCGCCCTTGGCTTTCGCGTCAGGCGACAGGGTCAGCCCTCGGGAAGCTTAAGTACCTGCCGAGTTGCCGTACTAGGGGGTTCACCACGTCAGCTAACTTTGAGTCAAAACTCTCAGTCAGGGCTCTGATGTGGTCGGCTAACAGCGGAACGCCCAGATCCTCGTGAATCTGCCTGTTACTTACGTACCATGGGGCACCAGTAGCGAGGCGAAGACACTTGGATTGCAACACCTGTAAACTCCGGACATGGGAGCGGGCAGCGGACCTCCACGCGGGGCACGCATAGTCCATCAGGGGCCGGATGAGTTGCTTATATAGCAGGAATGCGTTCCTGACGGATAGATCACTCTTCCTATTCAGGAGGGGGCCCAGCATACCCATCCTTTGGGCAGTCCTCCTCCTGACCTGATCGATGTGAGGCGACCAGGTGAGTCGCGTATCTAGAGTCACCCCCAGATAACGAGGAGTGTCGACCCATTCGATTGGTTCCCCGAACAGTGTTAGTGGTCGGGGCTGGATAAAGCGCCGTCCGGCACGCGCGAAGATTATCGCGGTGCTCTTAGTGACATTAATGGCGATTTTCCAGTCACACAACCACCGTTGAAGGTCGTTGAGTTAAGACTCAAAGTAGCTGTCAAGCAGCGTCGGCTTGCGGGACGTAGCTATGATGGCCGTGTCGTCAGCGTAGAGGGCTAATTCGAAGTGGTGCGAGTGTGGGGGCATGTCGTTGACATACAGGCTGAAGAGGACAGGAGAGATCAATTCTCCCTGAGCTACCCCAGGACGCATGCCTCGGCGAGATGACGTGGCCGTCTGGAAGGAAGCTTCGAAAGTCCGGTCCTTGAGGTAGGATGAGATGGTATGGACTATGTACGACGGGAAGTTGAGGAGCGTTAGCTTCTAGAGGAGGCCATCGATCCAGACGGTATCGAAGGCTATGGCCACATCGAGTAAAACTGCGCCTGTGAGCCCCTTTTCACCGAAATTCATGGTTATTCTTTCAACGAGACGCGCCAGCTGCAGCGACCTACCATGTTTGGGTCTGAACCTAAACTGCTCGTCCCGCAACAGTCCGCGTTCGTTTACCACATGTAAGATCCTAACTAGGAGGATCTTTTCAAAGAGTTTACCAATCGTGTCCAAGAGACTAATGGGCCGATAGGAGGAGGGCAGTGCTGGATCCTTCCCCGGTTTGAGGATAGAGATCACTCGAGCGTGCTTCCGCGTTGGAGGGAGGTGATGGGTGCGGAGAACCGCGTTGAAAATACGGGCGAGGAGGGAAACCGCTCGCTTGGGAAGATGCTTCAATGCCCTGTTCCGGAAACCGTTCGGGCCCGGACCCTTGTTGACCTTGAGACCCATGATGGCTTCGTGAACCTCGTCAGGGGTGGTTAACTGTGGTTCGCTTGCAGGACTTAAGAAGTAAGACCTCAGCGCCACGTCAACCGTCTCAATAACTGCCGGGACCGAAGGAACCGCCACCGGCTGAAACTGAGCCTCCAGATTGTCTGCAAGGGCTTCGGCTTTCTCAGAGTCTGAGAGAGCGGTTCCCCGTGGGGTGACCAGGGGGGAGATGGAGTACGAACTCTCATCACCCGCTTGGTCATCCTCCACAGCGATTGGTCCTCGGGATCGATAGATTCGAGCGTAGCGCTCCACTGGTCATTCCTCCACACGTTTAGCCGGCGGGTCACCGACCTCTGTAGGCGGTTAACCTCGGCTTTCAGAGCGGGGTCCATGGTGATCTGCCACTGTCTCCGCAGCCGGTACTTCAGGCGTATCTCGTACTGAATACCGGCCGGTTCCGGTGGCCGTGGATCGTCACGCGGGCGACGCTTGGGAGTTGACGCTGTCGGAGCCTTCAGAACGGCGCCGGAGAAGTTCTCAACGCATGTGTCGATAGCCATTTCGTTGTGCAATTCCGAATCGAACGGAATTAGTTCTTCCACCTGAGTTTGGAAGCTGGCCCAGTCAGTGCGCCTGACGGCAGGGCAATCCGGTGGGTTAAGAAATGATGAGCGACACGAAGTGTCAATGAGAACCGGGAAGTGGTCCGAGCTAAGTGCGGAGCACGAAGTCAGATACACCAGGAATGAGAGGTTCTTGGTTATCACGATGTACAGGACGTCGGGAGTAACCAAGGGGTTGTATGGGTTGGTGGTTGGGGAGTCCGGTCCAAAGATCAGACAGGAGTTCCTGTCGGCATATTCACGTAGGAGTTTCCCCCGTCTCGTGTTCAGCCGCGAGTTCCAGTCCACGTGTTTGGCGCTGATGTCGCCGGCCATCAAGACCGGCAATACCCCGACGAAGCAGGCGGTCAGTTCCGCTCCGATCAGTGGTCGAGAAGGTGAAATGTAAGCCGCTAGGATTAATACCAGCCTGCCAGGCAATGTGACTTGGATGGCAGTAGCTTCCAAGTGGGTCAGACCCGGGATGGGCACTGAGTGGAGGACTATTCCACGGCGGACCAAGATGGCTGTGCCGCCCCCAGTTGTCGGTCTGTCTTTGCGGTGGCAGACATAGTTGGCAAGACGGAAGGCTTGCCCAGGATTAAGGAATGTCTCACTTAA
>Ga0123355_10009117_pt1 | contig 15048 bp, 15 predicted proteins | sample TergutEmb28metaG_3_FD_89872 | JGI IMG/M metagenome (GOLD analysis project Ga0123355, IMG submission 89872) | Embiratermes neotenicus P1 segment gut microbial communities from Petit-Saut dam, French Guiana - Emb289 P1 | ecosystem: Host-associated > Arthropoda: Insects > Digestive system > Gut ...
CATTGCGAGGAGTGAAGCGACGAAGCAATCCAGGAAATAGTGGAATACTCATGTTTCTGGATTGCCGCGTCGGGCTAAAGCCCTCCTCGCAATGACGAAAAAGAGGTTTTTTGACAGCCTGCCAAAAAGACAGGAAAGAATCCAAGATTCTCTCCCGCCTTTTTGACAGGGAGCATTGACTAATTAGTTCCCGCTAGCGGTGCAGGCGGTTCCAGTGGTTGACGAGAACACTCGTTATTGAAGTCGAACATATATTTATTATAATTGCCAGGGTCCAGCAAAACTTTTACATGCTCGCCTATGTTTGCTAAGTCGTTGTTGTCCAGTGGCCCGCTTACAAAGCGCATATTGCCATACGTAGCCACCAGCACCATAGCCGGGCGTCCATTTATTTGAATGCTCCAATTTTCGTCTGTACCCAGCACATTTGCCCATACAGGTGTGCCGTAATGTAATAGCCATTCGAACTTGCGCTTCTTTCGCTTTTCATAAATTAAAAACCCTGAGCCTATACCGCAAAAAACCACCATAAGCCCTAATAATATCAATAATGGTATCCTATGAATCATTCCTGCGTTTACAAAATCGCGCGGGTTTTGTCTGCTTACAAATATGTTTATAGGCTGGCCAACAAACATGTTAGAACTCCAAAAACGCAAAGATGCAACTATTACCATGCCATCTACTTCGTATTCAATGTATACCGAATTACGCGCATTACCATCCCAATCATGACGTCTGGTAATTTCGCTAATTGTTGCGGTTACGGGAATATAGTCTGCCATAATGCGCCGGCGGTTGCTGTTTACTGCAAAATCTACAATACCGCCGATAATCCCCAGCAAAATGCCAACACCTAAAAACACACATCCTAAAATATATATTACTTTTTTATGCATACGTATCCTCTCCTATTGAACCGCAGAAAAATTCCACATAACCCCGAATTTATCAAATACAACTCCGGCGCATGGGCTATAAAAGGTTTCCGATAAAGGTATCCCTACGCGCCCTTCTTCCGCAAGAACGGAAAATGCGTGCTTAATATCATCAATACCGGCTTCAATAGCAAGAGAAATGCGTTCAGATTCCTGCTGATTAAGTACATGACCCGGCCCGCAGTCAGACATACGGATAAAATCGTCACCAAAAGTCATAGTTGCTTGTAAAACTCTGTTTTTGAACTCGTCCGGAATTGTGAAACCCGGTACTGGCGGCATTTGACTAAAAAGCATAACTTGTTGTAGGTCAGTGTTAAATGCGCGCTTGTATAGCTCAATGGCTTCGGCACACTGGCCGTTAAAGGTAATGTACGGTCTAATTTTCATGGTGGTTATTCTCCTTTTTTATCTTAGTTTCATGTATTTTCTTACTTCGCCCAGCCAAAAGAACGTTTAACCGCTTCTTGCCAGCCTTCCACTAACTTCTTACGCATATGTGAATCCATTTGCGGTGTAAATACTTTGTCCACGCTCACGTTATTTTTGATATCTTCTTTGCTGGTATAAAAACCCACAGCAAGCCCCGCCAGGTACACTGCGCCAAGTGCAGTGCTCTCGGTTACTTTTGGGCGAATGACAGCCGCGTCCAATATATCCGCTTGAAATTGCATTAAAAAATTATTTGCAGCCGCGCCGCCATCTACATGAATTGCCTTTAGCTTAATACCTGCATCGGCTTCCATGGCTTTAATTACATCATAGCTTTGGTACGCCAACGATTCTAACGTGGCGCGAATAAAATGCTCTTTTTCTACACCACGGGTTAGCCCCACTATGATGCCGCGGGCATATTGGTCCCAATAAGGCGCACCCAAGCCTACAAAGGCCGGCACGACATACACCCCGCAAGAATCCTCGACTTTTATAGCATAAGCCTCTGTAAATGCGGCACTATCAATCATACGCAAGCCATCACGCAACCACTGAATTGCCGCACCGGCTATAAACACACTGCCCTCAAGGGCGTACTCCACCTTGCCGTCTACGCCCCAAGCAATGGTGGTTAGCAGCCCATTTTTGGAATCTATGGCTTTTTCACCCGTATTCATTAAAATAAAACAACCCGTACCGTAAGTATTTTTGGCCATGCCTGCATCGTGGCAGCATTGCCCGAACAACGCCGCTTGCTGGTCGCCTGCAATGCCCGCAATTTTTATTTCGCCGCCCAACAGGCTTGCATCGGACATGCCGTACACATGGCTTGACGGCTTGACCTCCGGCAGCATACAGGCGGGTATATTCAATTCTCTTAGAATATCCTTGTCCCATTCAAGGGTATGAATATTAAAGAGCATTGTGCGCGATGCATTGGTGTAATCGGTTACATGGATTTTACCTTTGGTCAAATTCCAAATGAGCCAGGAGTCCACCGTGCCAAAAAGCAGCTCGCCGCGCTCTGCGGCTTCTCTTGCGCCCGGGACATTTTCCAAAATCCAGCGCACTTTTGTGCCGGAAAAGTACGCGTCTACAATAAGACCTGTTTTTTCTTTTATGGTTTTGCCGAAGCCGCTTGCTTTTAGGCTGTCGCAATACTCCGACGTTCTGCGGCATTGCCATACAATGGCGTTGTATACGGGCTTGCCGGTGGTTTTGTTCCACACAATTGTGGTTTCGCGCTGGTTGGTAATGCCTATGGCGGCGATATCATTCACATGCACACCCAATTTTTCTTTTGCCTCCGTGGCAACAGAGATTTGGCTGGACCATATTTCCATTGGGTCATGCTCTACCCAGCCGGGCTGCGGGAAAATTTGCGTGTGTTCTTTTTGCGCTACCGCTTTTATATTACCGCTTTTGTCAAATAGAATACAGCGTGAACTGGTGGTACCTTGGTCGAAAGCCATTAGATATTTTGCTTCGCTTGTCATAGTTCACTCCTGCTTAATAAAATTGATGATAAGGCTATCAACTTCACCATAATCAACCGCTGAGAAATCCGTTGTGTCAACCACTATTTTATCTCCAATACAAAAGTTGCGAAGCGGCGACGTTGCATTTGAGAAAAAATCGAAATCGTTAAACACATTGCTTTTTACAACCAAACCCGGGTGGCGTCCGTCTGTCGTATCTCTTTCGCAAAACCGCCTGTGAAGTGTCCGCATATCTGCATCAAACATAACGGTAAGCGGCGAATACTCATATTTTTTCACTAACGGCAACAGCACATCGGCGGAAGCAGGCGTAAAATTGCTTTCCAGTACAAAAGACACGCCTGCTTTCATTAAACATTCCGCGATATGGAAAAATACAGAATAACTTGCCGCGCCGTAAAGCTGGGAATTTTCCCGCTGCAAAGTATCGTAGCGTATAACGTCGTATATTTTCTCTTTGATAGCGTCTTTGCCAATAAACGGTACTTGCAATTTTTCCGCAATATGCCTGGCATAGGTGGTTTTCCCCGATGCAGGAATGCCGGCTACGATAATTACATATGGCTTTGCAGCGTTCATTCGCTAACCTCCATAATTAATACGTCATAAAGTCCATAAAAACTAAAATATGGTTTTGTGAACGCCGGGTAAGCGTCACACCAAGTCCTTCTTCTCCAGAATAGGCTGCAATGAAATCCTCCATTATTTGCTGTAAAGCTGCAAGGTCTATGCTACTTTGAGGCACTTCGCTATTCATCCATTTTATGCCGTATTCCACAGCGGTGTACGTCAGTATGATATTTGCAGAAACGGGCCATGTGGAAATTCGGCCTAACAGGTTTTGTTCTGCAAGCGTGCTTCTTGTTTCTGCGATAATAAATGCCGTATTATTTTTGTCAAAAAATTTTTCAAGTTCCATTTCACGCAAGCTAGGCACAAACAACCCTTGCGCAACAAATTGCGGCGATGGCGGTGTTAGTATTGACGATGGGTAAATTGTACCGTTACCAGGGAAACTCCACAAAAATCTTTCATCGCACAAGCCGGCAAATGCTATGTTTTGCCCATACTTTTCAATTAATACCGGCATGATTTCTACCATATACATATTCAAACTTGAACCGCACCCAATTGTATAGCGGCATCTGAATATTTCCACAAAGTTTAAGCCAATGGCTTCGGCTTTTGGACGCATAATATTGCGGGCTTGGCTGCAACAGATACCGTCCCAGCAATCATCTATTGCAAAAAAAATGATTGCTTCGGCGCCAAGCTTTTGAGCCTGCGCGGGGAATGCGGCGTTCAATTCAGGCATGTTAATACCCAAAATCAAATCCGCAATGGAAGCATCATTCAATTCACTGTGCCTGTCTTCGATATATACGACAAAAATATCGCTTCTTTGCTCCCGCACCAAGGAAACAAGATGGTCTGCGCCATTTTCTGCCGGATTAATTATTAAAACCCTTACTTCGCTGTCTTGGATAATCTTTTCCGCAATGATTGCGGCATATTCCAACCTGTTGCGTCCAAAAAGCTCCGGGGCGTTGATATGGACTATTTTTTCAGCACCATGTTTCGCTACCAGCCCTGTAGCTGCAATGTATTGCTCGTTAGTTCCCCAGTATGATTCTGTGATAATAACAATTTTGCCGGGTGATGCGGTTAGTGAAGTTTGTACCGATACCTGCGGCGGGGTATAGTAATCCACCTGCGCATAATCCAGCTGATACAATCCCGAAGCATCATATATCGGCACACGCTCGAATTCTGCATAATTTGTATCATGTACACATGCTGTAATAAATAGCGGCAACATGAAAACTACCATACATAAGCATATTCTTCTCATCTCACACCTCCGGTTTACTTAACCACGGCGAAAATACTTAGCCGTTTTAAGCTCCGATATATATCCGTCAAGGTCGGGTACATTGGCTTCAATTGCCATGGCAACGGCTTTTTCGATATCATATCTTACCCGCATAAATTCTACGCCAAAACTGCTATTTTCATCACCCGAAAGAATCACATATGACGACTCGGGTATTTCCAACGGATTGCCAACGCTCCCAACATTAATAAGAAATCCGGTATTCAACATTTGCAAATACGCACTATGAATATCCGCATAAATTGCAATGTCAGCCGATTTTTTCTCCAAAGAAAAATCGCCGAAGCCAAACAATTCGCGCCTTTGCTCTATGGGGCTGTTTTGATAATAGCGGTTGTAATTTTGCGGGTGTGCATGAAAAAGCCTTGCCAATTTGCCACCGATATAAAATTCTGTACTGTGAGGTAACGCTCCAAGGTACTCCAAATTGTGTGGGCTCATGCCACTTACATACCAACGATTGCGTTCTGTTACATCGCTTACTTGCCCTTGAAGCATGTCTGTATAAGACTTGTGAACAAAATAATCCCAATTTCCTTTAATAACCACTTCGCATTCTTGCTTGCAAATGTCAATCGCTTCATTGGAACTAGGCCCTTTGCCAATGATGTCGCCAAGGCAAATAATTTTATCTATATTGCGATTTTTTATATCCTCCATTACAGCCTCAAGTGCAGGCAGATTCCCATGTATATCTGAAATTACGGCAATTTTCAATTTGTACACCTCTCCTTGCTAAATAAGTGTTTCAATTTCCGCAACCAAAACTTCCTCAAGCTCGCTCTCATCTATCCGACGCACAATTTGTCCTTTTTTAAACAACACTGCCATGCCTTTTCCGCACGCGATGCCTATATCGGCATCCCTGGCTTCGCCCGGGCCATTTACCGCACAACCCATTACGGCAACCGTAAGCGGTTTGGTTATATGGGCAAGCCGGTCTTCTAGCCGCAAAGCAAGGTTTGCAAGCCCCGGAACATCTACTTGTGTACGCCCACACATAGGGCAGGCAATAATTTTCACTCCAAATTGCCGCAGCTCCAGCGCGGCTAAAATTTCCTTTGCGGCATGAATTTCATGTATAGGGTCGCCGCACAAACTCACACGTATAGTGTTGCCAAGCCCCATATTCAGCAGCACACCAAGCCCAACCGCAGACCGGATTGCGCCTTTGTAAGGCGTTCCGGCCTCTGTCAACCCAATATGTAGCGGATACGGCAAACTTTGCGCCATTATTTTATGCGCATCTATAAGCAGCGGCACACTACTCGCTTTTGCGGACACCACGATATCATAGAAGTCAAATTTCTCTAATAAATGTACTTGTTTCAGCGCGCTTTCGGCTAAGCCTTCCGGCGTTATGCCGCCATACTTCTCTAAAATTTCTTTTTCCAGCGAGCCGCCATTTACCCCCACACGTATGGGAATACCGGCGGCCTTAGCTGCCTCCGCCACTTGGCGTACGCGGCTTTCGTCTCCTATATTGCCCGGGTTAATCCGCAGCTTGTCCGCTCCGTTTTCCACCGCTAAAAGTGCCATACGGTAGTTGAAATGGATATCGGCTATCAGCGGAATAGCGATTTCGCTCTTAATCCGCTGAATAGCCGACGCCGCTACTTCGTCCGGCACAGCCACGCGTATAATTTCGCAGCCCGCCGCTTGCAACGCATTAATTTGCGCAACCGTTGCGGCAACATCACGTGTATCTGTATTGGTCATAGATTCTATAACAATGGGGTGGCTGCCACCAACGGGCACGCCACCGACATGTACCACTTTGGTTTTTTCGCGACTTATCATATCAACCTCACAATATCCCTTAGTACAAGCACCGCAATTAAAGCAAGCAGTATGATAAACCCTACCATATGCACCGTTCCCTCACGTTCCGGGGAAACAGGCTTGCGGCGGATGCCCTCTATGACTAAAAACACCAGCCTTGCGCCGTCCAGCGCAGGAATTGGCAACAGATTCATTGTACCAATTGCCGCACTGATAATGGCGGCCAGGTTTAGCATCATTAGCACTGTGGTTCGTATTGCATATTGCGGACGTGCCATGGTGGCTTGGTAAATTTCCGTAACCTGCGCACCAATACCAACAATACTTACCACTTCTGCACCTTCCGGAAGTGGCTGACGGGTAACAAACCGTGCCAGCATTCTAAAAGGTGTGCGGATGTGAAAGCTTATCATATCTAAGGAGGTACCTAAAGTACCCACAATAGTTGCACGCTCGTCTCCCGGCTCATAAGTGAGGGAACCGGCCCTAAATGTAGAATGTATACCTATGCGAAACACACCATCTGCATCTTGCACCGGGGTCATCGTAAGATTAATACGCTCACCATTCCTATTGACGCGCACATCCATTGGCCTGCCGCCGGAAGTTTCTAGCATAAATAAAAAATTATCCCATAAGCTTACACGCGAACCATTGATGTGTGTAATCCTATCGCCAACCTGTATACCCGCTTCTTGGGCAGGCCTGTCTTCCTGAACACCTGAAACTACCGGCACCAGATATCCTGTCAAAAAAGTTAGAATAAAAAACAAAATTACGGCAAGCAAAAAGTTCATTGCCGCGCCGCCAACAATGACTAAAATACGGTCAAACACAGACTTGTTATTAAAAGCTTCCGGGTCGTCCGGTATGTTATCTTCCATGCCGCGCATTTTACAAAAGCCGCCTAACGGCAGTACGCGCAATGTGTACAATGTGACATCTTCTTGGCCCTCTATGGGACTAGAGGATTTTTTCTTGCCCCTAAAAGTTACAAGCTTAGGCCCCATGCCCAGTGCAAATTCTTCCACAAAAATACCGGCACGCCTTGCCATAAGGAAATGCCCCAGTTCGTGCACAAACACCACAAGGCCAAGTATCAATATAAAAATCAAAATTGGAATGGCTGTATTCACTGCTCCGGCTATGTTAATCACCTTTTTCGTATAAATTCGTTTGCCCAGTTCTCCGCCTCAATGACATCAGCTATGGAATTGAGCGGTTTTACAGTGTATGCCCCAAAAGCTTGGGATATTAATTCTGATATATCGTAAAAGCCACATTTTTCTTGTAAAAACTGCCCTACTGCCCATTCGTTTAGCGTATTCATGACCGCAGGCAGCGTGCCGCCTGTTTTGGCGGCTTGAATTGCCAGTGCTAAACACGGGAAACGTTCCATGTCCGGTGGTTCAAAAGTTAAGTTACCGCATGTTAAAAAGTCTAGCCGCGGGAACTCAGTTTTAACCCGCTTTGGCGCGCAAAGTGCGTACAAAATAGGAAGCCGCATATCCGGCAAGCCCATTTGCGCCATTACAGACCCATCGGTGTATTGCACCATGGAATGTATGATACTTTGGGGGTGTATCAGCACTTCGATATTTTTAACAGGCTGGTCAAAAAGCCACATGGCTTCTATAAATTCTAGCCCTTTGTTCATAAGGGTTGCGCTGTCTATTGTTATTTTTGCACCCATACTCCAATTAGGGTGACGCAGGGCATCTTTTGCGGTAGCGGTTGCAATTTTTCCCTTTTCCCAAGTGCGGAAAGGCCCGCCTGATGCAGTTAGGATTATTTTTTCGATTTCATTTTTTTCATTACCTTGCAAGCATTGCCAAATAGCGGAATGTTCACTGTCGATAGGGGTGATGCGTGTGCATTTTTCACGTGCAAGGCGCATGATTAGCTGCCCCGCCGTTACCAGTGTTTCCTTATTGGCAAGGGCAATATTTTTTCCGGCATGAATTGCCGCCAAGGTAGGCACAAGCCCCGCGCGCCCGACTAGGGCGTTTACTACAATGTCTGCGCCGCTTTGTGCGGCGCAAGTTTCCAGTCCGCTTTCGCCAATTAATATTTCGCATGGCGTGGATATCAGCGGTTTTAACTCGCCGGCGGCTTTAGAATCCGGAACACATGCGATTTTTGGCTTGAATTCATCAACCAAATTTGCTAACGCTTTAATATTGCTATATCCGGTTAGTGCCTCAATTTCTGCCTCCGGAAGGGTGTTTAGCACAACGTCTAATGTCTGCATACCAATAGAGCCGGTGGCGCCAAGTAATGCTATTTTCATCATGCCACCAGCCAAATCATCACATGTGTAGCCATATATACCACCGGCGCGGCAACAACGATGCTGTCGATTCTGTCCAAAACGCCGCCATGCCCCGGGAACACATTGCCGAAATCTTTAATGCCAGTATGCCGCTTAATGGCAGAGGCCGCCATGTCGCCAACCACGCAGAAAACCGCGCCGACAGCAGAAATTACCATGGCCTTAATCATAAATTCCCAGCCTTCAAACTGCCCGGAAAACTGTACAATAAAAAAGCCGTAAATACAGCCGACCAATGCTGCGCCAACAATACCGCCAATAACCCCTTCTAACGACTTGCCTGGGCTTGGCGACCCTGTAAGCCTGCGTTTACCAATGGTAGTGCCTGTCAAATATGCAAAGGTGTCACAGCCAAACGCGCTGGTAAAAATTAGCCATACATAAAATTGCCCCAAGTTCTGCTCCCGTACCAAAACAATAAACGAGAGCAGAACGGGAATGTACAAAACGCCGTAAACAGTACCAATGCATGCTTTAAGCGTTAACTTTTTGAAAAATATTACCAGGCAAGCTTGCGATACAATGATAAACAGGGTGAGTGCCACAAGCTGCGGGTATCCGGAGCCAAACAGATAAATAGCCGTAAAATATCCCACAGTAAACACGTACCCAACAATATGGATATGTTCATGTTTGCCGGATAATGCAGTATACAACTCGCGCAAGCCAATTAGGGCCATTACTGCACAAAGTATTACTAACGGCAGCCCCCCAAGGTATACAAGAAGGACCAATATTGGCAAGCCAACCACAACGGTCATGGTGCGCTTAAACATCTTGCACCTCTTAATTCATGCCGCCTTTGGCGGCGGTAACTTTCGGTTGGCATGAAAAATTAAGAAGCGAATTTTCCACGCTCATACAGTCATGATTTCCTTGCTTTTTGCCTCTACTTTTTTGTCAAGCTCGGCGATATATTTGTCGGTCAGAGTTTGGTTATCTTTTTCTAAACGCTTTAAATCGTCCTCTGTAATTTCTTTTGCCTTTTCGGACTTTTTCAACGCTTCGTTGGCATCGCGGCGGATGTTACGTATGGCAACCTTGGCATCTTCACCTTTTTTCTTGACATCCTTTGTTAAATCTTTGCGGCGGTCTTCTGTAAGTTCCGGGAAAACAAGGCGGATAATTTTACCGTCGTTGGTTGGAGTAATCCCAAGGTCGGACGCTAATATTGCTTTTTCGATACTTTTTAGTGTGCTGGCGTCCCAAGGGGCAATTTGCAGCATACGCGGCTCCGGTACACTCACATTGCCAACTTGGTTGAGTGGTGTTTCTGTGCCAAAATAATCCACGGTAATACGGTCCAACACTCTGGGGTTTGCGCGCCCTACACGTACGGTTGCAAACTCGTCTTCAAGTACCGCAACTGTTTTTTTCATGCGATCTTCATAAGGTTTAAGAATCATAAAATTCATCCTCCACATCTGCACTTATGTAAGTGCCGTGTATATTTTTTGTTTCCGGGTATGCACATGCATCGATGATACTGTTGGGCTTGTCCAGCCCAAATACATAGGAAGAAATACCTGCGTCGTTTGCAAGCAGCATTGCTGTAAGATCTGCCGCTTTTAGGTCGTTTTTAATTGCGGTGCGGTAGTTTAAGGATTTGTACTTGCGGGCGTTTGCATTCATTTTAGGGTCGCTATCGTACACGCCGTCGATATTTTTTGCGTATAACACCGCGTCAACTTCCAGTTCCGCCGCCCTAAGCGCGGTAATCGTGTCTGTAGAAAACATTGGGTGGCCGAGGCCGGCGGCGTTTATCAGCACAATTCCCCTTGCCATCCAATCTAGGGCGTGGTCTTTGTCGTACAGAGTCGTAATATTACCGAACACCATTGGTGTTACAACGCGTGCCTTTTGCCCGTGTCTTTTGAAGGCATCTTCCAAGTAAATAGCATTCATAACCGTTGCCAACATGCCAATTTGATCAGCTTTTACCCTATCCATATCCGGGCGGGCTTGTAAGCCGCGCCAAAGATTTCCACCCCCTATGACCAGCGCCACTTGAGTTCCTGCTTGCACAACCTCTATGATTTGTTTTACTATGGAGTCCACAACTACATCGTTATAACCATATTCGCTATCCGCTGCGCCAATTGCTTCACCGCTTAATTTTATAACTGCACGTTTTAGCATGCATAACCTCCGCTTGTTAAATTACGAAAAATATAACACAAAACTGCCTGAAAGGATACCCCTCAATGGACCAAAAAAAATTTATAAACGATTTAAAAAACGGAACGCTACAATCTTGCTACCTCTTATACGGTGAAGAACGTTTTCTAGTATCCCATTATTCACAAGCCATTGAAAATGCCGTAGATAACGGCGACTACAAAGATATCTTCGACGGCGCAATCCCCACACACGATATCATATTAGCAGCGGAAACGCTCCCATTTTTTGCAAACCGCAGGTTGATAGTTGTAAAGGATTCCCGCCTTTTTGCAACCGGACGCAAAAACGATTCGGAAGCCATTGCCGAATATCTGCCTAAAATCCCAAAGGAGACAATTATTGTATTTGTAGAATCGGACGTAGACCGCCGCGGCAAATTATTTAAGCAGATATCAAAGGTTGGGGCTGTTTTAGACTGCACTTCCCCTACCCCGCAAACGTTGGCCACTTGGGTGACACGGCTTGCAAAAGAAAAAGGCAAAACCATTACGCCATCTGTTGTGCAGCAGTTATTGCGAACGGTAGGTGCGAACATGACTACTATTTCCCAGGAAATGGACAAGCTGGCGGCTTATTGTGGAGAAAACCCCGAAATAACCGCAGCAGATATCAAAACAATATGTACACCCACGCTGGAAAGCCGTATTTTCGACTTGACAAAAGCGATGGGGAATGGGCGGGTTTCGGACGCGCTGTCGATGTATCGGAACATGCTAATGCTAAAAGAGTCGCCCATAATGATACTATCTATGATAATCCGCCAGTTTCGTATTATTCTTCTGTCGAAGTGCGCCAAGGAAAAAGGTATGACCATTATGCAAACCGTGGCTAAGCTTAATTTGCGGGATTTTATGGTTTTAGAGGCTTTGGAGCATGGGCAGCGGTTTACGGTGCAGAAATTGATAAAAGCGTTAGAAGATTGTATGGAAACGGATGTAAAAGTAAAAACCGGGCTCATTTCGCCGGAATTTGGTGTAGAAATGTTGATAATAAAATATGGGCAATAAGAAGCTTTTATAACAAAATACGCAAAGGGTTTGTATTACGCTAATCGAAATTGGGCAATACTGGAAATGTGTAGCATATATTGTATAAGCTGCACAAATCTAAACCAGATTGGGGTAATGCAATAATGAAGCATCTTTCTATCAGCAAACTTTTATACCGGACCAGCATCGTTTTTATGGTGATGGTCTTTCTCTTTTCCGGGACAAGTGGAAGCGCCTATGAAATGACCTATAATGCAGAGCCTACCCATATAACGCCGAGGTTTTATATTCCGGCTCCCGCCATGCCCATTGCGTTTGTATATGAATATTGCGGAGGCAATGAAGATTTTTACGAACCTGAAACCGAAACCGTAGAAGATGTATATGTATCGGTGTTGGAGGGCGCAATTTCACAAGCGCGCTGCTATTTCAAATCTTGGATGGACTGGCGTTCGATAACGTACCGCAATTCCCGCCAATGGCGAATGCAGCAAATCGCCTACACCTGCGACTACGGCTTTAGGCGGGTAGATGGTTTGTATATGATTGCACTGGGAACATATTTTTTATACCACGGCGTGGGCGATGTGGTTGACATTACACTTTCTACAGATATCACTTTTCGTGCCGTGGTTGGCGATATTAAAGATGACAGGCATACAGACCCGACAAACCGCTTTCACAGGTCTGACGGAAGTGTGATTGAGTTTATAGTGGATAGGCGGGTGATGTGCAGGAGTGTGCTTTCGATGGGGAACATGTCTTATGGGGGGTTTCCTGGGGAGGTTGTGGGGATAAGAAGGTTGCCGGAGTTGTTTGTGGAGGTTTAGGGCAATGTCATTAAGTTAAACCATAATTTTTTGTAGGGGCGGCTTGTAGCCGCCCGCAAATTTGCAATACAGCAAAAGGCACTTGCACTCCACTGCAACCGTGGAGAGTAAGTGCCTTTTGTTAGTTATCCTTCTTTTTACTGATATGAACAAAACATTTTACAAGTTCAAGTACACTTTCCTTGTCTGTTTCAGACATTTGGGCCATGAGTTGAGCCACTTTATGTGTAGTTATGTCTGTAGTAGTGTTAGCAGACTCTGTGCTTGATCCACCATAAAAATATGACATATCAACGCCAAGCACTTCAGCTATCTTACATAGCCTTGCAGGGCCAACGCCCCTGCCGCCGCGTTCGTACAAATTTATAGTGGCAGGCGACGTTGCTTCTATTGCGTCTGTTAGTTCTGCGGTAGTCATGCCCAGTTCGTTACGGCGCTTATATATCTGCCAGCCTACTATTAAATTTTTAAGGTTGGTTGTTGCCTTGCCTCCCAGGCGTTGAAAATATTCAACCACCTCATCTTTGGTCGTTCTTATCCACATTTTGTCTTTGGTTGCTTCCAGTGCGTCTACATATTCCAAAATTTTGTCGGAATCCCCATAGAATAGAGCTTGTCTAACCAGAAGGACTGTTCTGAAGATGAAATAATTATTTTTCTCGCAGAAAGAAATGGCTTGTTCCATGCACTGGTCAAACTTGGTTTGAATGTCTGCCGGGTCTGCGTCGTCGTAGTATCTGGCGCGGAGAAGCCGCCAAGTGAAGTTGAAATAGAAACGTAGTTTAACATACTCGTAGTATTCATGGTCAGCAAACTCATTATCAAGTATGTTAAAAGCTTTTTGCATTAACTTTTCACCCATTGTATAGTGGGGTACATTGTCGATGATAGAAGCTAACACCTGTATTTCAAGCCAACCCAAATCCATATTTTTTACCAACTCAAACACAGGGGCTATAGCCTCACAAGCTTTCTCGTAACAGTTTTCAATATCGTTTATTTTATACTTTCGATACGCGTACAATATAAGCTCTAGCTGCAAATCATATTCTCTTTCAGATATGTATGCTTCTAAGCAGCTAATATACTGGTCTACGTTTTCCTTATCATCGAATCCAAGAAATTCATTTATAAAATATTCCCTTGTTATCATCTGTTTCACTCCCTGTTAGGAAAAGCCCAACATTGTGGGCCATCTGTTTATGTGCTTTCTGGTGGTTTTGGAGGTAAGCCTCCAGATTGAGGCGCAGGTCTAAGAAAGCTTAAAAATAATGTAAGAAAGTACGAATAAAACACAAATACCATCCTTTCATTTAAAAGCCCAGCATTGTGGGCTATCGAATTATTTATTTAGGCTCTTCACCTGGTGGACAGAACCCGCCCCTAGGCGCAGGTCTAAGAAAGCTTAGAAATAATGCAAGAAAGTACGAATAAAACACAAATATCATCCTTTCGCTTGTTATTTAACAACAAATTGTTGTGAAAAAAATAATAGCAAATTATAAAATTTTTGTCAATAAAATCCACCATTAAATTAGCAGGTATTTTATGGTAATTTACGACAGATTGTATAATACCATAAATATACAGTGATTGTATTGGTTAACTACCCCCTGACGGCACATTCAATCTGCCGTCAGGGGGTAGGCAACAATATCATTTGGCTAAACTATACCCCCTGATAGCACATTCAATGTGCTATCAGGGGGTAGGCAGCAATGTCATTCAGTTAGGAATATGTGTGGATTTCGGGAGGCCATCGTCGGTTTCCCGATAAACACGGCAAGAGCAGAGCCCTTGCCCTACGTTAGTATTGTTAAGGGTGTTTTGTAGGGCAGGGGCTCTGCTCCTGCCGCAGGTCACATTAGAGCGTGTGCCATGAAGGGTTGAAATAACACATAACGTTAGAGGACTATATATATGAATCAAACACATCACGTATAATTTCAATGTATCGCCGTACTTTGCCCATATCGTTATTAATGGTATATATATCGCGCTGGGTGATTTCCACGGTCAAGCCGCGTGTTAGCGATTTAGTTACATTCATGTATGCGCGAAATGCCTCTTCGTCCAAGTTTGTGCCCGTGCCCAGGAATGTAGATTCGGGCTTGCGGTGGTAAATCACGTTTGTGCCTTGCAAATGCGCCGCCATAACCGCTTCGTCA
>Ga0123355_10009118_pt1 | contig 15046 bp, 7 predicted proteins | sample TergutEmb28metaG_3_FD_89872 | JGI IMG/M metagenome (GOLD analysis project Ga0123355, IMG submission 89872) | Embiratermes neotenicus P1 segment gut microbial communities from Petit-Saut dam, French Guiana - Emb289 P1 | ecosystem: Host-associated > Arthropoda: Insects > Digestive system > Gut ...
ATAAAGTAGTAAGTTGTGGGGGAGGGGGGGGGGAAGGAGAGACGCGCATTCTCGTCACTGAACAGCGTAATGCAACAGAAATACTACAATTAAATCGGTAATTACGAATCCCTGAGTTTGAGAGGCGGGTTTCATTTCAGGACGTTATCAAACCTTGTTTGCGGTTGTCTATCGCACTTTCATCGTGCTGTAATTGCACTATTAGGTACTGGTTCGCTAGTCTGGATATTGCTGTGAACTTAGGAGAATAACGGAAAGGGACTCTAACAAAATAATCGATTTATATTAATAACGATTTGTGGAATCGGATAGGCTGTTGTTAAGCATGATTGTAGAAGTGGAAGGCATGTTTACATGTTATGATACCTTAATAAGGAAACCTGATTACAAATTTCCCGTACACCTGTGCGCGAGCTGTAATAAGACACCTAATCCTTAACAAGACTATGATATTCAACTTCCCACAGGTTCAGCACAAGCGAAACACAACGACGTCTAGAATATACAGCTAACTGTGCGCTGAAGCAACGGGCAAATTAGCTCCTCGTTTTATAGAAGGGCCGCGTGCCTTGACAGCCGTTCGTTAAGCGAAAACACCTCTAAAATTACTTAACAATTGAAGACAATAATTACAGGAGCGGCACCCCGCCACAACATATTTTATACATACATCCAGTACGTTGCATGCCATCATAATTCGTTATCACGGTCGAATCGGTAGTTCTTCGTGTTCTGAGAATCCTGACTTCAAATTTTCGCCAACAGACCGGGCATTTTGCAGAAATTCGTAGTTTTCCTTCGAACATCCAGGACAGGGTTTCAGATCCGACTTCCTTCCATATCCCATCCAATTTATGATTAGCTTATCATCCTATCGTTTGACATTTGCAGTTCACACTGCTAACAACGTCTTTAAAACGAACATAAACATCAGCACCTTCGACTCTCAAGATTAAAAATTAGTGTTTCCCCATGTTTTTGTAGAAAGCCAGTATTATTCCGTTTCTTGTGCAACCCTGAAGATGTAGGTTTGCGGTTCAACTTGAGCTGAACGTTTTTCGATATACAAAGTCTCTACTTCGTGTCGAGTGTAATGGAAACGTATATGGGACCTAATAATCTTCTGACAAGTGCGAGCGATCCTGAATCGGAAGCCTGACTTCCGTCGAATGTGCACGTAGGATAACGGCAACTCGTTCTTTTTTTTCGCACTTTTCCATTTTCAAACCCTTTGAAACGAGCAACCTCTATTATACTTGACCTCTGCTACTAGCAACCGTCATGCCATTGTAATCACAATATTATATTATCACAACAAAGTATATATGAGTAAAAGTTGGCATCTAAACACAATATATATATATCGCAGACTACGTTCTGTATTTTGTAATTGTGTTAAATAATGTTAACTAAAATGTGAATTAAATTTCGTATTTGTGCGAACTGTTCTCCATTTGTTGAACAGGAACAGAAAGCAGCACATGTGACCTACTTGAGTTTTGTACGTTTAAAACGCAAAAGTTCCATTAAAGACAACTAAAATACGACAGTAAAATTTTAACGCGTTTATAAAAATTGGCCTCATACTCGAATCATATAAATTTTTGGAATATGTGACGACCAGTACAATACTATCTACAGTGTTATATGCAACTTTTAGGTCTAGAATATCCTAAATTTCTTGCAAGAGAAAAACTCTTGCATACTACGCTAAAAAAATTATTCAAAAATATTTATGGTAGATATGCACGTATATTAAAGACACCGGCGAATTAAATACTTATGTTTATTGGACCGTGCATCATTGTGATAGTTGAAGCATAAAAGACCAACTTGATGTCACTTGCTATTTTATTTCACTTCTTATGTGTTCAACATGTTTCGGACATTAATATACCCATCATCAGGAGCTTGCGACTATTGTGTCGAATTACCACATTGGTCGTATTGTTCTTGGTTCGATGTGTGTTGGAGTTTCGGTGTGGTTGGGTTGGAGTGGTATCCGTGTTGCAGGCTGAAGCTGTGCTTCAGCCACAATAGTCGTAATCTCCTGATGATGGATATATTAATGTCCGAAACGTGTTGAGCACATAAGAAGTGAAATAAAATAGCAAGTGACATCAAGTTGGAATTATATACTATTCATAATTTTTTGCTAGAATTCCTACTTTTCAAAAATAATAAGTGCGTCCCTCCATTTCTTTCCATAAACACAAAACAGAATAGGATGTTTTATATATTACTCTACCATACTGTACTTTATAAATGCACCACCAGTAATGTATAAAATATCATTACGTGAAGTCTCTCTGGAGACCCAGAGCTGCAGACCTACCACTAAACTACTCGTCGGACGACTAGTAACCCAACACGGGATAGATTATAATCTACATGCAAATCTCAGCACATACAGGTGGAAAAACTTATTGCACCATTCCGGACACAAATTAGAAAATATCAAAGTAATGAACTAAAAATTTCAACCCATAAAACTAAAACAATGGCATCCAAAGGAAGACACGCCGTTGGAAGCGAGATAATAATTATTAACAAAATAATATAACAAATAAACGAATCTGTGGGGTGCTCATAATTCGTAGAGAAATGCCAATTTTATCTCAAAGTATCACTAACTGGCTAATGTGGGAAATTTTCTTCAAGATAAAAGATGGAGTTTTAATATTATTTAAATGGCTTCGTCTAATAGAGCTAAAAATTATTTTTATCATTTTAATTTCTGCAAATATTTATAAGACATTAACAAAGGAAACTTGCTTAAATGTAGTCAGGAAACACATTACTTTTTATCACTTTGGTTGAATCAATTACGGTCAACTAAATAAAAAATAATCAGGGAAAATCCGAGAGAATGATAAAGAAAGAGAAGTAGAGGAAGAAATATGACGGAAAGAATGAAACGAAAAAATAAGTAAAAAATTAAATGTTTTAATTCATTTCCATGCCAAACAATGCTTACAAATAATGCATGGCTAGCGTCGAACTGAAAAGAGAATGGCTGGGGAGAGCAACAAGGCAGAAACCCGAATTTTGACTGGATATGGGTGTGAACCAACAGTAATAACTTTTATATTAGTATATTTTCACTTATACACAGCAAGCAACAGTAGAACCATTACAGACATAAAATAAGCACCATGCTGAAAGTACGAATAATACAGGTAATATATTCCGAGTATCACTACTTGTCAGCTTCATGCGTCTACCAATCCCGGCGATGAAATAACGAAATAGAACTAATTAAACACAGTGCGCTTCAACTGAAGAGTCGAAAATCGCTTGATGGAATTTAGATCACATTTTGTTCAATTTACTCCACGATACGTTTCAGGCTTGGCACAAAGCGATGTCGAAATAGCGGGAATGACGCTGAAACTAAATTTAATTGTTAGTTAAATAACGGTAGTTCACTTACACATTACACGGACACAAATAAGCAAGCGTTGCAATGTACGTAAAATGAGGTCGAGTTACCATTCACATGTGTACTCGATGTTACAACATGCGGAAAAGCCGGAATAAGTGACAGGCACTACAAATGTCAAGATGAAATCAGTAGGTCTACTAAAACCGCACGCTACTTCAATAGCGTATTTGAAACCTACTCACGTAGGCCTGCGTATAATGCATACAAACGATGGGCAGAACAGACATGTGGATTACTGTTTTTCTCGACTTCTGACCTTACCCTGCTACATAGTAGCAGTACATTATACAGTAGATGGAAAACTCAACACGAAATCTTTTATTAAAATCTGAAGGGAATACCACTTCGAAGACCTAGGAGTTAATGGAAGCATAATATTAAAATTGTTTGTAAAGAAATTCGAAGATCGGTGACGGGCATTTGTGGACACAATACTAAATACAGCGTTCGTGTTCAATAAAATACGCGTAATTTGTTGAAATCGGAAAATGATTAAGAGTCGCACACGGCCTAATTTGAATTTCTGCCATCCATTAAGTAAGGCACTTTTAACTACTAGATATAGTGTGAAGAGATAAATAAATTCCTGTAGTACAATGTTCTCTATGTTTATTCCACAGAAGTTGCAAGGCATACACAACTGGTATTTATAAAGAAGTGTCAATTTAAGTACACAGCTCTATCGTAGCTTAACATTGATGGCATACAGCCATCATTATGCTGCACCAACATGACGAATAAGAAAATAGTGGTACACTGAAGTATGGACCTCGTGTACATCCGCTAGACCGTTTTAATAACTAAAGGATTCCGTTATTTCTGTAGGTTTTATCCGAAGAGAGACACGAGTGAAGACAAGACACGTGCTTTATCAAAAATGAAAAAGTGGAACGTACAAACCTTCTGTTTGAAGAGGTCTTCGGGTTTACATTCTCGTATAAGAAACACTTTTCCCAGTGAGATAACTGTATGCATCTAAATAGCACAGACTTCGTGCAAATGAAACGCGCCTTTTTAAAGCCACCTCTATGGGTTCAGGGCGTATCACGTTGTAGGCTGTTAGCCGCCGACCTCTCAGCTTGGGGACCTGAGGTAGATCCGATGTCAGTCCATGTGGGATTTGCCGTAAACAAAACAGCAATGGGATAGATTTATGTCTGACTACTTCGGGTTTAACCTGTCATTATTATGCTCCATACTGAACATTCATTCAGCTACCATCGACGCCATGTAATATTAGCAACTAACAAACCCGTCAAAAGAACCATTTCTCTGTTCACGTCTTCTCAAACAGCGCATTCGTCTGCAGTCTATTCGACTTCGATTAGCACGAATTCCTCACTATAGTACCCCAGACGTCTGAACTACACAATACACTCCTTTATGACAACGTAAATTTGAATCCGGCACTACAGCATGATACGTTACGTCATTCGACATACCGTGACTACAGTACATGTGTACACGCCCAAGAAATGAATAACATTCAGATCTCGTTTGTTTTGTAGGAGCAGGTATTATGTTCATTATCTTGTCTTGTCTCTTCTCTTATTCTAACATGAGCAGTACCTTCACATGCTGGTGCTGTAACTAAATGACCATGATATATATCAGGCCAGCCACTTTTGTCCTGTGTTCACAAGGACCTACACAGATGGTTCTTCCACCTCGGCATCGCAAGGGTATTGTACTCGTGCCAGTGCTTTCTATTTTGAAGCGCTTTCCACTGTTATCCGTACCTTCCCGAAAAAGTATGGAATATCATATATTTCCTACTGTTCCGTCTGATGATTCATAATAATCGGGATTCCCCATATTGCTTAGGATTTTTTAAAACGTTGTTAAATATCCGCTCGGACGCATCACAGTCGGTAGACTCCTCTGGACGAGTGATCAGCTCGCCGCAGAGACCTCTACCTGACAACACACAACACTCACAACAGACAACGCATCCATGCCCCCGGTGGGATTCGAACCCACGATCGCAGCAGGCGAGCGGCCGCAGACCTACGCCTTAGAGCGCGCGGCCTCTGCGACCGCCGAGTATAAAATATTTGGAGTTAAAAATTGTTGTCCGGAGTGTGGTTCTGCGTAGTGACGTACATTGCAGGTATGTGTGGTGGATTGTGATCCAGAGTGGTGAGCGATGGTGTAGTTTGAACAGTGGACTATCGTAACTTAATTGGTACCACAATATCCGACACTATAGACGAGGCGTCACATAAATCGATGTCGCTATAACCGGGTTCGACTGTATTTGGTGAAAATTACAATATTTTCAATAAAATGCGGCACTGAAATGTTCCCATTTGACGCAATTAACGATCGAAGTATGTACATCCATCTTCATTGGTGACAAAAGAAGAAACTATTAAATTAATTTTTAATTCAAATTTACGCCCTGAAATTCAGTATTTTAGTAACAGCTACTTGAATTACTCTGAAATGTGGAGAATGCAAAAGAGCTCGTACAGTTTGGTGTAGATATCTACCACAAAACAATAATAAGGAAATCTTTTTCTACATAAGGTCGAATAAACCTTGAATTATATTCAGTGCCAACGCGAATGCACTTAACATCAACAAATTAATTAGCGAACAATCAGGCTGTGATGAGTCCAGTCCACTAAATCTGTTGGAGGTTTAATTAATAAACAGGCATATTGATCTGTGTCCTATCTGCCCATACAGGTGTAAACAGCAATAACCCAGCAGTGTTGTTTGGCTACCCAGGTTAGACTAAATTCAAATTAGTTACATAATCATGATCTATGTTATACTAAACAATTCAAACTCACTCAATAAAAACAAAAATGTAAACACGGAAGATTTAATGCCTTTGTCAAGCTAGATTAAGATCGAGCATCTCCACGGAACAGTCTTTCTTAAAAATAGAATTATCGCTCAGCAATGCAAAGGGTTCCAACCTCTTATCATTTCTTTCTTATGCCAGATAAATCCAACCCATGCCCTCATACCCTGTTCTATTACTAAAGGTAAAGCAGTCCCGTTACAGGCCTGGAGTGGCGCAGAGGGTTCCAGGAAGTTAAGGTTCCCAGATTTCGTGACAATGGCAGAGGATGGTGATAAGGTCGGCTTTACGCTCCGGCCGCCTTTATCCCCAGGAAATACTCCTGGTACTCATTTCTGTTAGAGGCTGATTCGACCCCAGGGACATAATGCGATCGGAAGGATTTTATGAAATGAAAAATCCAAAGACACCAGCTGGGATCGAACCAGCGACCTTTCGATTTGTAGCACAGCACCTTAACCACTGAGCTACCGCGGTCCCCATGTTCTATTACTGGACACTTTAATAATCTCACATCAATGTGTAAGTATCCCAAGTGCTCCTTTTCCTTCAAAAGTTGAACTACGATTTTATACGGATTTCAAACTGCCCGGTGAATGCTTCATGCCGATTTATCACACCTCCCATTTGATCATCATAATGTAGACTGAATTAGTATTGTTACAGTCTGGCTGCGAAATTACAGCAAAGACGATTGCTATTTTTTAATTAAATAAGATCCAAAATTCAAAACTAAAATTGCATATTTCAGTAAAAAAATAAAATTATTAAATGTGATACATAATTCCATGGTACTTGCTTTCTATATCAGTGTAAAGTGTGGCGTGTGATTCAAAGTGAATGGTACATTCAGTCAAGTGAAAAAGATGTTAACCTTGTGATGCACCTATAGCGCGGACCGCTGTGGCACTGTGGTTAAGGTGCTGTGCTACAAATCGGAAGGTCGTTGGTTGGATCCCAGCTGGTGTCATTGGAATTTTTCATTGACATAAAATCCTTCCGATCGCACTATGGCCCTGGGGTCGACTCAGCCTCCAACAGAAATGAGTACCAGGAGCATTTCCTGGAGGTAGAGGCGGCCGGTGCGTAAGGCTAACAACCTTACCACCATCCTGAACTATTGTCACTTAATCTGGGAACCTTAACTTCCTGGAACCCTCTGGGCCACTCCAGGCCTGTAACGGGACTGATTTACCTTTAATACACCTATAGCACAACAAGCACAGAACATTCAGAAGCATGTCCCTGCCCGTGGTTGCCTGCTTATGACGTGAGCAACAACATTTACCACTGCCTATAGACCTGCAGTCCCACCGCCTCGTGTTAACTCTCCATCAGGCTTCTTCTGTATTCATGTCCTATTTCTTTAACATGTTCCCACTATGGCAGTCAATCTTCCCTTCACCTTCACTATTCTCCGCACACGTTCTTCACCGATTCTGTTCTACACAAGACAATTCAGGACGCCACCCAACCTTTGACCGTAGTGTGAATGCTGCCTGCTGGATGAATATCGGGGTGATATGGAAGCAGTAGATGTGAAGTGTGAGTTGCGCTTGCCATGATCTCATACATAGAATACTTTATACTCTACATTTTTCGGCTTAAACTTTTTTTATCAGTTCATAAAAAGTGGGCTCAAATACATGACAGCTCAATGGAAACAATTCGCTTTGAAGCCAGTTTCTCACATACTCTTTTGAGTTTAAATTCGAAGCCTTGTCGATCTTCACGCTGGTTGATATCAAGCGCTAGAACAGAGCTCGGTCGCAAGTCCGAAACAAGTTTCTCTCGTAACCCACTTCTCATAATTTTGTTGTTTTGTCTGATGGTGGTAATATCCTGCTGCCTAGAGGGATTTCCACACTAACAGGGCATTTCGAACACCACATGAATGACAATTAGCAGTTGTCCCTTCGATGCTGAAATAAGAAGAAAGCCATAAACTCTCTCACCACTCCATTATTTCGGTCGCACATTGGACGACAAAGGTAAATATTTATGCCAGGGTATACTGTCTTAACACAACTATATTGTCAGATACACATAAATATCTCAGCTACATGTTTCGGCCCTTATAGCCATCGTCAGTTTGGATACAGTATCAGAGGAAAAAACTGCATAATATAATATGGTACAGTACAAACATTAGTGTGGTGTAAGTGGGGGACGAGATCTCGTTTATAAAGATATGGCGGGCTTGTGTGCTGAAGATGTTGTTTTTGGTAGACCTATAAGATTTCATGTTTTATCTGTGACGTTGTAATATATGTCACAGATAAAACACGACATCGTATAGATCTATCAAGAACAACAAATTCAGCACACACGTCCGCCATATCTTTGTAAACGAGATCTCGTCCCCCACTTACACCACACTAATGTTTGTGCTGTACCATATTATATTATGCGGTTTTTTTCCTCTGATACTGTATCCAAACTGACGATGGCTATAAGCGCCGAAACATGTAGTTGAGCTATTTATATGTATCTGACAATATAGTTGTGTTAAGACGGTAATACCCGGCATAATTGCTTACTTTTGGTTAACCAACACAACGAGGATGACTCACCTTGAAGATTGGACGACAAAATATTCGTATAAGATTTTCAACACGTACTTCGTTCGTTCGTTTCTTTATATGCCGCTGCCTTCCATAAATACCTAATTATTTTCCCTCGAATACAATTTTTTAATTCGCATTTAGTGTTTCTAACTTCGTCTTCTTCCCTGTAAAAACAAAATTTGTCCCCCTCCACCTCCTCAGTAGCACTCCACTATTCCTTGTCCCCCACTGAAAGCAAGTGGTCTCCTGCAGTTTGATTCCCACAGACTCAACACTAGCGACGCGCTTATCTATAGTACAGAAATTATAAATTGTCCTTAATTTAATTAGTCCAAATTCAGAAGACTTTCCTTCCCTTTTTTGTGGCCATGTGTTTGCAAAGCGGTATGGTACATTTGCTGAAATCCAGCTCGAAACGTCTCATTTCATTCGATGCACACACGTATCGCTACGTGACACACCTGTTGCCTTTCCCGCCCACAGTTAAGCTTGCACAGCTTGGAGAGCAAAAGAGACCCGTACCACTCAATTTGCTACAGGCATTATTAATACGTTGTCTATTACCCGGCCAGTTGGCCGACAGATTTTAAATCCTAATTTGTATGCGGTATACTTCTGGATCGAATCTCAACCCGGGGTTGGTTATCCTCAACTACGATTTTCGTTGATTTACTCAGAACAGCCCAGAAATCTTTAGGGTAAAGCGCTAAATGATGCGATGATCTCTTCTTCTAGGTCTTTTCCAGTTCATCATTCCAAACGCAGTACAATCACACGCCATACACATATAATACACGGCCACTTCATAAACCGCCATCCTATGTAACCTTATTGTTATGAATATTCTGTTCTGTATATTCTGGTTTCATTGTGTTGTTTGTGTGTAAATGAGTACTGTACTACTGCCACCGGGTGTCAAACCAATTGCAGTTAACAAATATATAATATAATATATCATATCCAATAGACATGGAGTCATGAGAAGATAACTTAACATTGTGTCTCTTTAAAACACTGATTTTTCGGATGGACATTTCGTAGCTGGAGTGGTACAGTAGAAGAAGTCTGGCCGCCACTGACATGGAACACATACGTGCACTGTCATTCGCTATTTGAAGTTTTAATGGACACTATAAACGCAAGCTGAATGTAGATACAGAAGGACAAAGTTAAACGTGTTTGTCTGAAGCCTGTTGAATAACAGGCCACTTCATATTCATATCCACATTAGACTACAAACGGCAGTCAAGTATTACGCTTAAAGTGACAGGTACAGGTACAGTTCGGTTCAAACAGGTCACCCACAGGCTGAAAAGAGGAAGACACGGCGGTTAGCTGTAATAGAGGAAACAATAATTAGTACGTGTAACTGATACAAAAATATAGATATTTCTGTTACCCCTTACTATTCATGCAATAAACGTATTGACTATGAATAGTACTTCTTTCTGTTTTGTATATAACATTAGCTTCACAAATTCACGTAATGTTTTCGGAGCACGGTTTCTTTTAAACTTTCTTCGAGCTGAAAACGAAATGCTTTGTCCTTCCGATGCTTTCATATGAAATCCCCGAAGGGCCACCTCGTACTGACCGCTCTGACAGATCAAGTCTACCCAAATGGTGTTTACAATTACCTCGACAGTGATTTAGACCTCTTCTGTATCATAAGAATACAGAATGTGTACTCAGTAAACGTGTAACGTACGACACAATGGCACGTACGTATCATGAATAGCACTCTACCTAGTAGTCTAGAGTTACGACCCCGCGTAGTCGGACAAATTGTCAGTAGCGTTTCAGAGTGACACTGCTGCCATCTCAACATGTGCAGCACTTAACCTCCGAAGCGTTTGTGCCTATCTAATATACAGCACGATATCATCATTCTTCACCGTTGCGAAAACCTCAAATGTTATAAACCACTCCAATCACATACAACGTGTTTTGTAAGTGACGGAGTGACTGACTCCTGGTTATTTAGGCCAGAAGTCAGAGATTCCTCAACAACAATTTGTTATTGTAAATCAAACGGTGAAACAATAATACGAAAAGGCATATTTATTAATTACCATCAAAACAATTAATTTTATTACTATATTATATACATCTACGGCTAAATGTTGCAACCACTACGTGGGCATCCTCAGGCCGTTAGAATACGCAAAAACCAAAAATACAATCGCAGCATCAGTTACGGAATGCCAGAGGTAATTAATAGGAGTTCTGCAATGTATACAACACAGCATGGTATCCAAGATAAAAAAATAATAAGAAACGCCTCTGCAGAGATGGCATACACATTCGGAAGTGTTTTCAGGATAGTACGATAAATCGAAACGTTCTAAATTTGACATTTCTCACAGGAAAATTATTGGCTCCATCAAAGTAATTTATTGCTGGGAAGAACACTAAAATTTCACACGGTGTGTGCAACCAACCGGTAATACGTTGACAAACGAATACAAAATGGACAGAATGTGATCTTACGTTATCACCGCCAGAAGAGAGATATCGGTTTTTCATAGATGACTGCCAACAAATAAAAAGAAAGGGTCTATTTGAAATTCTACTCTGGAAAACCGATAACCGAAACTGACGTCACAAGCGCATGAGGAAGCTGTCAATAAGAGCTATAAAATTTTAGGCGCAAGTGGACTGTCGTTTACCATTCATAACGCTGGAGAAGAACGCATTTTACTGAACAATACAGTAGCGGCTATTCAAAAAAAAAAATAGCAGGTGTTTAAAATCAGAGTCATTACGAAGCTGACAAGACAGTCTGATGCTCAGAAAATTCACCGTTCCTATATAACCTGCAGATGTATTAACTTATTCAGAAGGGCCTTACAAGCGGAAATCCCACGACACTCAATCTAATACCATGCATCCTGCTTCAAGATCCATATTAATATTATCCTACAGTTTATACCTGCATCTTGTTCCTTTTATGCATGTTTCAGGTTTTCCCAATGTAATAAATATTTCATTCCTCATCTCGTTAAGTCCGTAGCAGTAATTGCTGACCTAATACATTTTCTATTCAGAACTACCTGAAACAAGATGCTTCATCGCCACCGCTTTTCAACTTTGCTTTAGAATATGTTATTAGAAATGTCGAAGATAGTCAGGAGGAATTGACATTGAGTGGGACACATTATCTTCTGGTTCGCATACATGATGTTACTTAACTGGGAGAAAAAAGTAAGTAAGATCGAAACATTGAACCTCCATCAGTTCAAAGTAAGGAGTTTTGTTTAGAAGTAAATGTAGAGAAAATTCAGTAGGCCTTTATTTTCATACCTCTTTCGAATGATGGACAAAATCACAACAGAAAAACAGCAAAAAAATCTTACAAAAATGAGGTAGAGTTCAATATTCGTGACCGACTGTAACAAATCGAAATTGTGTGAATAAAAAAATTACAAGCAGATTACATGCGGGGAGGAATGCTTGCTGCTGTTCGGCCAAGAATTTTATATAAATTTTAAAGACTGAAATATGAAATGCTATTATTTGCTTGTTGTTTTGTTTGCGCGTGAAACTCCGTCCGTCTCTTAAAGACGCAAATAGAGACTAAGAAGCCTAAGAATGTCGTGCTAAGGAAGATGTTTAAATCGACGGGAAGAAAGTTCCAGGAGGATGGAGAGAAATGCTTACTGAGATATTTAGGATGACCACACCAAAAAGGATGAGATGTGAGAAGATGAGGCATGCAGGGTGTAGAAGAGAAATGCGTGCAGGAGTTTGATGAGATAAAGCAGATAGCAGGGCAATATAAAATGGGATCTTAAAAGAAAGAGAAAGAATGGTGTGGAATGGAGTCGTATGGCTCAGGGTAGGGACTGGTGGGGGGGGGGGGGGGCCTGAACATCGTAATGAACCTTCGGTTTCCATAAAATGCAAGAAATTTATAGGACAGATGGACATCTGTCAGTTTCTGAAGATGGAATCAGAAGTTACTTCATCTTGCCTTTGCGTGCCACATTTACCGCCACTACCGTGCTCTCAAATTTCATAACGACGTTTCATTTTTCGTACAAGTTTTAAACCTGCTCATGAAATAATCTGTTATATCCCCCAGTTTCTTATTTGTGTATGTCTAGATACTCTCCTGGACATCCTATTCTCAATCACAGGAATAACACAGACAGCAAATTATTTATAAGTTAAAACATATCCACAAGAATTTCTTAAAATATCTGAGGTCCGTTACGATTAGGTATGATCACACGTTAGTTTCGAGGATAATTTCACACAGTGTCTTGCGCAATAGGGCCTACTGCTGCCACGTCAAACAAGCCATCTATTCTCCTGACGTCTCGCAGACTGTCTTTATACTCTGCCTTTTCAGTTTTCGTTCCTCGTAAATCCAGAGGAGCGAGGCCGCTGGGTGTATGCGGGATTGCGCTGTTTCCGCAGCCCCATTTCTGTTCCTTTTCCAACGCAAAACGAAAGTAGGCATTTGAAGCGAATGTCACGGATCGGCCATTGAGCAACCCACATCGGGTGTGTCCGACCCTTGTATATCTCCATGTGGTTTCTCATAAGAAAATTTCATCACATTCGCCCCTAGGAAAATATCGCTTGGTTCTTTCACAACCTCACGTAACGGATAGGTTAATAATGTAGATCAAACAGTTCAAAGGGCAGAACTACAGTTCACCATTCTTTCCCACCAGTGAACTTTCAAAAACATCTTCACTTCCTGCAGTACGTCCAGTCTTTACAATTTCTTTCAGTGGAATGTGAATAATAGTAAAACGAAGTTTCTCATAGTAAAGTAAAAATCTCTCCTTATGCAAGCCACGTAGTCAGTGAGGGAGTGGAGTTATAGCGACATTCATTCTTAAATTTGCCACTACACAGAAAAGAGAAGTTCAGCTTTAAGCATCTGCCACTTTTCTCCCGACGAATGATCCCCTGGTACCCACTTAATAGAAGGCTTAGTGGGCGCCAGAGCCAGTCTGTCCATCACGGAAATCAAACCATGATCCATCCATGGTCCAGCCTGTAGTCAGACCACTATACGGTCTACAAAATATTCTCGCAGTCGATCTTACTTTATGTCCAGTTTACTAACGACACTTCCAGTACCTCATGTTATGATATGGATGACATACAGCTTCGCATGAAATGACTAGTATATAATAAGGTGCAAAGATATGGAATTGATCGTGGCCTAATTTAATGTATTATCCTGGAATTTGCCTGCAGGAACTGATGATAATGATAAAAAGCTTCCGTCATAAATCCGGCATCGGGGACCAGATATTAATCCGCGTATTCCCAATACGCAGTGACCAACGGATTGGTCACGTTCGTCAAAGAAAACCACATGTCAGCAGGAATAAAACGTGAAGTTCGGAACCCAGCTTTGCGACTCCCTTAGGCAATGCGAGACAGACTTCTCTAGCTCACACATCCTCTGCATATCCTCAGCTCATGCCATTGCAGAGCTGCTGACACGTGAGTCTCGGACTCTACGTTCAACATGTCGCCCACTTAAATTTTCCAGGAAATATTTAAATAAGGAAACACGTGTGCTAGTCATACCTCGGATCAACATCAATACAACAGCCAACGTGTATTGTATATTATCAATCTCAAAAACATGAACACAATGTAGCTACTGTTATTTTGTCGACCTAGTCCTTGTTCGCACGCACCTAACCGAAACATGCGTGACTCTTCTGAACGTGTTCACTAGAGTAGGGCGGTTTGAAACAGCTTAGGACATGGACGACTATTTGGCAGCCAGCCCACTGAAAAATTATGCGTAGGTCTCTCATGTTGTGTCTTTAAGAGAGGTTTCCCGCATTTCACAACTATCTCCTCCATGTTTGCTACATGTACCGGCCAGCTCACCCTTCTTGAATTTATTAAACTAATAATGAATTTTTCAATAACGACAGCATGAAAAACAATACTGCACAAAATTTCTGTTCTTCAAAAACAATTTCCTCGCTAACATTATTATCCGAAGTATTAACTGTGCTGCACAGCGGTCACACTCAAGATTACAAAACACGATACACACTCGTAGTCACCGGAACTGCAAACAATGAAGTGAACACAGCTTCTTACCGACTTATGCTGACACGTGTCCACGATCCTGAAACAATAATAAAACCCATGTTAGTAATGCCCATAATAATTCGGTGGTTGTGGTGGTTGGGGGGGGGGGGGGGGCGGCGGGGGGGGGGGGGGGGGGGGGGGGGG
>Ga0123355_10009119_pt1 | contig 15045 bp, 12 predicted proteins | sample TergutEmb28metaG_3_FD_89872 | JGI IMG/M metagenome (GOLD analysis project Ga0123355, IMG submission 89872) | Embiratermes neotenicus P1 segment gut microbial communities from Petit-Saut dam, French Guiana - Emb289 P1 | ecosystem: Host-associated > Arthropoda: Insects > Digestive system > Gut ...
GAAACTGGAAGCATCCCGTGAAGACTTCTTCAACCAGAAGTTACAAACACGAGATGTAGATTGTGTCATCACAGCAAGTGAGTGAATTTTAATTCCGGCATTTGATGTACAGGGCAACTCACTGCAAACATTAGCCATTTTGTCAGTTCTTTTTCTTATGAAAATACCTGTTACTGTAATGGGCGGTTATGCAGGGAGAAATATGCTGCAGTTCAGATAAATGAAAGCAGTCTGAAATGTGGATCATTGCAAATAAAGACTTGTATCAGCAGAAGCATACTCTAATGACACAGACTTGTGTGGGCTCTGTGAGTGGTATTGTGTGGGGTCACAAAAATTGTGTTCACACAATAAATAATCAAAGTGCGAAGGTCAACATTTTTTATGGATGTGCATTTTGGGGGGGGGGATGCGCTATTGGGAATCTGCAAGAAAAGGTATGCATAACAATGAAACTATTTGTTGGCATTGTAAATCAGTTGGTATAAATCATGTCATTTATTACAGTTAAAACAAGAAAAGGAAAATACGTTATATAAGGCTATGTAAACAAGATCTCAACGTAATTAAGAAAGTAGGATTGCTGTAATAAAAGAAACTGTGCATAAAGTGACAGCATATTTTTCTTTAGCTAAACTGTAAAGAATCAAGATATAAGAACTGCAACTAACATGAAATGAATGTAAGCAATAATATATGTAAGTAGGAAAAAAAAACAAAAGACCAAGAACAGTAGTAATTAACCCTTTGACGCCTAACGACGAATATAGTGGTCGCACCGCACCACTAACCTCTTAAACGTTTCATTTTATATATTTATTCACCAAATATAGGTACTGAATATTTTAAACCTGGTATATACTCTCCGTTTTTTACTCTTCAAAATGCAGTTTGTTTCATGAATCTAACCTATTTGGTTCCTGTATTATTCACATTTTATATGCAGAGTGTTCTAAAATTAAAGAAATAATTCCGGCGCCAAAAGGTTAAGAGTGCAGATAATGTAAGGAAACAGCAGGAACGTAATATGTGATCAGCTACAAGTATGAGTAGAATCATTATTCAGAAAGTCATTAGTAGCAGTACAGTAACAATATAGTTATCTGTCAGGGAGTTAGTTTTGCCAAATGTGTGGATGCAGGGAATTTACTGAAAAAATCTGCCACTTGTGAGGGACTGCTGGTATACATGCTGATCTCATGTACATGTTGATGACAATCAGAACTAGTCCTTGGGTTGTATTAGTCCTGATTTCAAATTTCAGCCCAAAGACAGCATTGCCAAGGTTTTCCTCAGTCTTCCAGTTAAATGACAGGATAAAAAATAATCTTATTGCTGTATTATCTGACTTACTGGCAGCATAATGAAACAGAGTATATGAAGCATGACACATGAATTGAGCATCCTCCTGGAATAAGACAGGAATGTGTCAGTAATTGTCAGGATAGCTGAAGTTGCTTTGTACAGTCAGTGGAAGTCTGCTGTTAAAGAGACAAGTTGAATTAAATATTCTGAGCTGCTTTTGGCTACAATATCAGTTCTTAAGTTTTATACCTTGCTGCTGTTTCAACTCTTTTATGTGTACTTGGGCTGTGGTTCTTGTCCCAGTTGAACTGGAACAACTTCTGCAGTCCGAAGGTCACAGTCTAGCTATGATGGATTCAGTACCACTCGACTTTCCCTGGAGCAAGACACAACCATCCGGTCTAACACTGGAGTCACACCAGGGATCAGGCTCTGGTGGATATGCAGACCTCATTTTTATTCATGCTGCTAAAGAACTGTTTGGAAACAGTCACCCAGAGCTTTATTATAAATCACTTAGGTACGTCTTTGAATAATTATTTAGTTTGGTAGCCATTTATGACTGTTGCTGTCATTGGATTTGTTATTACAGACTTAGGATTGTGTTCTTTGATTTTTAAGTTGTATCCTGTAAATTAAATGAAGCTCATCAATCTTCTGTCAGTTTTAGTAATCATTGACCATTCATGTCATAAATAGAGTTTATGTGTTTTTATTTTTATTGTTGATTTTTGCCCAGTAAATTAACATCACATGTAAAAATTCAGATATTCAATGAACAAATACTCAGATTTCTGTTTTGTGTCATTCACATAATCTTTGTACACTAAGCCACTTTTTATTCAATTGGTGATTGTAGCTATTATAAAGTAGGAGTTATACTAGACTGATGTGAATCAAAATTAATCACCCATGGCAACTTTAGTTAAGAACCCCCGTACCAGACTTTATTGAAATCTGTCGTGTAGCTTGAAACTGAAATGCTCAGAGAAACATGACCTGTACATTAGGTATTCATATACATGACTGTAGGGTAGGTCTCGATAATTGAGGTTCAAAGTCACAGACCTTATGTATGATTAAACTCAACAATTGAACATTTTCAGGAATCCTGACTTTCGTGAGGTAATACTGGAAGATAATGGGAAGGTACTGCTACAATTTGGAATTGCCAATGGTTTCCGAAATATACAGAACTTGGTTCAGAAGATGAAACGAGGCAAAACCAATTACCATTATGTTGAAGTCATGGCTTGCCCATCAGGTATTCTTCCTTCAGAGCTTATGCATTCAGCTGTATGACATGTATTGTAAATAATGAGATGGCAACAGATTTGATCAGGTTGCGGTACACAAGTAGAACAGTTGTGGTCAGAGTTACAAAAACACACACTGGCAATTAACTGTTGAGGTACAGCTTTATTTCGTATTACATTTTTTAATACAGCTTTGAAGTCTCCTGAATTCTCATGTTAATTTTAGTTTGAAATTTTTCTTACTTGCTTTATATCTCATTGCGATTATAATTAACGTCTAGGCTGCCTGAATGGAGGTGCTCAAGTGCGACCACAGGATGGGTCCTCTCCCAAAGAACTGACAATGAAGCTGGAGACTTTGTATCAGTCACTACAGAAACATATGCCAGAAGAAAATCACATAGTCCAGGAGTTATATGACACCTGGCTAGGAGGATCTCATAGTGATAAATGTTCAGCAATGTTACATACAAAGTATCATGCAGTAGAGAAAATGACTACTGCATTAAATATCAAGTGGTGAAATAGTGTAGTTTTAATTCCATGTATGAAGCAACATTAAACATCTGTGATACAAGTAGAGCTTTGGAAAACCAACAGATTTTGATTTTGGATACAAAAGTATTACTACTTGGATAACATGTTAAACCCTTTGCAATCCATATATGACATTTATCTGAAACAATGCATTTTACTGAACTGTAAACTGATCAGACTTTACCGTACATATTACTGAATAAATGACACAGCACTTGGATGAATATGGGGTTCTTTTTCCTACTGCAAGTTTTTGAGATCATTAGAGTTGTGTTCTTAGTCTGATACTGAATTGATGGATGATTCAACTTGATTGAAAACCAGGTACGTGTGTGGGAGATATGCTGAAGTCACTTAACCCTATGGCACCTAACATCAGGTATACCCATCACACAGTGCGGTGCTCAGAGTGCACAACATCAGCTATAGCGGACAGCCAATTACAGCTGCTGTTGTGCGGCCCTCATTTAAATTCCAGTCTTTAACACCTTCCTCTGAGTTTTTCATTCCAGTACAAGGGTTGGTGTAGTCTCCTGAAATTTTGTGGGGTAATAATAGCTGGTGTTAAACATGTTTGACTTTTTGTTAAAGTCATATTTTGTGGAATGTTGAACAAGAATATATTGGTCACACACAACCTGTCTGATGGTAATAAGGATTCAACAGCGTAGTGAGATATTTGAAATTTGTATGAGATAGATTACAAAATACAGAGACATATTAAAAAAAAAGTTATATGTATTAAGAATGGCAAGCTTGCTGGCTACAGGAAATTTTGAGGCTGAAGTGGGAAAATGTAATGTAGATGGAATTTGTGCATGGAAATATATTGCTTAATTCTAAATTCTGTATGTTTAGCTTTATATATCAACCACAAAGCTTGAATGAAATGAGGCCTTTTAAGTTTTTACAGGAACTACTTGTAAAGTTGAAAGTTTTACAATATTAGGTAACATCTCAGAAACAGTCATATATATGCAAATCTAAAGACTGTACGAATAATTAATATCATGTTTTCTTCGATTTGTAAGAGGCTTTACAGTCTAAACATTACATGTGATTATGCTATATGTCCATTCTTGTTATTGGTTGAATTTTCTTAACCATATTCACAGTGTAATTCCTGAATGGTTTTCAGTGCATTTGTTATCTTTTTTATCTTTTTCCCGAGCTGTAGCTTCATCAACAATCTTCCGAAGTGTCTTGTATGTCATCCACTTTTTCCATGCTTCCATCAGTTGTGGCATTTTGTATAGCCACACTTCTGTTCTGACAAGTTCCTCTACATCATGAAATGAATACTGAAAGTTCAGCAACAGATAAAGGAAATGTAAGTGATCAAAATCTGTTTCACAGTAAGAAATTTTAGTTAGTTTTTATATATTGACATTTATGCATGTGTGACATTATTGTGCATGTGTGCATGCATGTGTAAAGTTAAACAGCATTGTAATGTGGGAATGATACAGCACTGTACTGTGTTTTTTCTGTACCATTTGTCGTTGAACTTCTTAATATTCGTGTAACCCTTGTGACTAAATCTGAATTTTCACTAAACTCCTATAGTGTAGAAGTCTAATTCTTGGGTATGTAACTGCATTACAACTTTTTAACATATAAAATTTTATTTAAAAATTAAAATTTTTGTGCTCATTTATGACAAAAAATTTTATTATTGGTAATTTAAATGGAATAAACCCATTGCTGATTGTGCACAAAGACAGGGAAGCAAATAAAAAAATGCAGTTAACACTTTCAAGAATTATATTTAGCACTTTCATTTTAAAGGAAATTTGCTTGCAATACCCATGAAAGTAAGCCATGGAAGCCCAGGGTTCTGCAAATTACAGTTTGAGTACCATGGTTCTATACCATTCTTTCCTAACTTGCAGTTCCACATAGTGAGTGTTTTGTTGGTAGTCTTTGGAGTTTTCTACTGAATGTAGTTTTTTACCTCTTGTTCCCACACACACACACACACATATGCATGCACACACTTTTTCAATTTCATTTGGGGGGGGTGGGGGGGAGGCGGCAGCCCTGCATGGGTGCACGCGCCCCTGGTTTTTGGAATAAAACATGACAAAAAAGTGTTAGTGGTACTCAGGCAGACAAAATTGTCTATAATATCTTAGAAAGTGGCTAAGTAAAGTGTGTAATCAAATAATAACTTTCTCTAATTGGTAATAACTGCAGTTAATAAGCTGTCTGCTGGGCTGGGTAGGGTGTTTGATTTGGAGTCAGAGAGTTGGAAAACACTATTTTATACAAACTAAAAATTTCTGTCTTAAGAAGATAAGATGGCACAGGAAATAAATTATATTGCTTTCAATTGATACAGTTTTAAAATACATACTACTTGACAATAAAACTGATAATACTGCATCTTTCAAGAGTGGAACAAGAAATAGAAGAGAGAATGATGTGTATCGTAGCTTTAAGAGTAAATTCATTTGTGTAATGTTAAGTCATTTATCAAACAGTTGGCATTCTTCAGATGCAGTGAAGATATTACAACAGGTCTTATTGTTACATCACTGCTAATAGTGCAGGTATAAATTTAAGTAGCTTCAAAAATATGAAGTTAAGTATAAGTTGGGAAGACAGAAGCATTTTAAATTCAGCAAAGAGTACAAACTGTGACTGACACTCCAAAGAATTCTGTGTTGTGACTTGCAGTGACCCAAGTTTGAAGCCATCTTCTACACTTGCCTCATCCTTACCCATACAAGAGTTCATTATTGGTGTCTGTCAGTGCTGGCCATAAAGAAACATGACTCAATGTGTGAACAAAATTTTTTCAGTTTCTTACAGATACTTCTGCATCAGTGTGTCTAATGTAATTTATACATTAAATATTTTATAATCCTCAGTGGCTGTGTGAACAATCAAAATACACTTTTCTGAGCACCTGAAAATAACTGTATATCAAATATGTTTTTCTTGAGGAAGGTTTCATAGTTTCGAGTGGACTTAGTGCTAAGATATCAGTGACATAATACTTTTAGAGGGAATTGTAACCAGTGTTGCATGTCTGTAGCAGCACGTAAAGTGCAAACATTTTTTTCAGTATGAAGGTGCACATCTCACAGGCAAGCATAGAAATGGGTAGTGAAATTATGTATATACTGAAGTGTAATGTCTGATGGTGTGAACATACAGGAAGTAAAGAATGCATTGTAAATTCCTTCAGTTGTAGAGTGATTTATTTGTCATTACCTTGGCAAGTGTAGAATGTTTCCTGAAGTAGATCTGGCCATCTTCACATTGGAAGATGGGAGATGTAGGCATCTTAGAATTAGGCATTAGGGCCTGTACCCTTGGATCAGAGCAATCTAGTGGTATTATGGAGATTTCCACAACATATGACATCAGATTGATACCCTGTTGTCAACACAGAATTACATCTTATCACAAATAAACCTGGCATTTTTTATGTTGATAAGGGCCCAGAAATATATATTAAAATCACTTTAGTGACATAATTTAGAGGGAGCCAGGATAGCATGGACAGTGTACGGACTCAGTACAGTCTGGATGGTCTGGGATTCTAGTCCTGGCAGAGACAAGAGATTTTCTTGATTTCAGACTTTTGCCGTGTGCTGAATGTTGTATGCTTTCTTCTGGGTAATTCCCCGGCGTCTTGAATTTTATATGCCGAAGTTTCGGAACACTCTGTCTGTTCCATCTTCATAGGCAGGTAGGTATGAAGAATGACTAGGTTTGAAAAATGTTGGGGAGTTTATATGGGAAAAGGTTTGGCTCGAAAATAGCCTGAGCCAATAGGAAGGAGAATGACAGGGTAGGGGTGGGTCAGAGTACAGAAACAGGCTGTGGAGGGTAATGACCCACATGGAGGCCAGCAGGTATGTGAAGAAGATAGGTGCATGTCGGGGTGAGCCATGGGATGCCATCCCATGCTCACCCTGACAGCCAACACGTGCCCTGTCTCCTTCACATACCTACCCGTGGCCTCCAGATGGGTCGTTACCCTCCACAGCCTGTTTCTGTACTCTGACCCACCCCTACCCTGTCACCCTCCTTCCTATTGGCTCAGGCTATTTTTGAGCCAAACCTTTTCCCATATTAATGCCCCAACATTTCTCAAACCTAGCCATTCTTGATACCTACCTGCCCATGAAGATGGAACAGACAGAGTGTTCTGAAATGTCGGCATATAAAATCCAGACGCTGGAAAATTACCCAGAGGAAAGTATACAGCGAGAGATTTTCTGTTTTCCAGAACTGTCCAGACTGACTCTGAGAGCCACCTAGCCCTGTAGTCTGTGGGTACTGAGGCTGTTTTCCAGGGGTAAAATGGCTGGGGCATGAAGTTGATTACTCATGTCCACCTAGTGCAAAGTTTAAAATTGAGTGGAGCTATACCTGTACTCCCTCTGTATGCCTTCATGGCATGAACAGGGACAATTTTTAAGTGATGTTCAATCATAATGTCAGTAACTCAAGACAGTATATTATCAAGTGGTTGGATCAGTGAATAATGAATTGGAAAGGGCTTGGAAGAACAGTTGTATCTTAATTTATGGTATGGTCTTGGTATTTGCTTGATGGGACCAAGGAACACCACAATGAAGTCAGGATGTTTGGTCTGTCAGCTGATGTCTGTATTCAGGACATCCTGAATGCAAAACAGGTGTGCTACCCACACAGTGCATTTTTGTGGTCTTATGGGTGTTGGTACCAGCAGCATTTATTTCCTTGTACTGAATTAGATGATTGGTTTTTATAATTGAGACAGAGTGTGTCTACTTTGCAGTATGAACTGAATGTTTTAATATAATTTAGGTTAATTTTCTTCTTTAGAGGGTCATTGTATGTTTATCAGTTTCTTGGCTTTTTAATTGTTAACTGCATAGCAACGAATGATTTCAGTGATACATGTATGACAAATTTAGAGCAAAGGAATGTTGGCATTTGCTAGGATGGACAGCACAAAACTACAAGATATATGTGGTTGAGAGTGAGGCCTTCCAGGATATGGCACTCTTTAGCTTTTATACTTGTATAATTACCATTGTTTGGAGAAATCTGCTGCCATCATCTTCAGCTAAGTTGGGAAAGGTGCAGATTGTATAAGAAGGGGGAAAGTGGGTCAGAGAGGACACAAGGGATGACCAATCAGTGAAAAGAAGGAGAAGAGGATGTGGGATCCCATAGGTGGACCAAGGGGAAGTGTAATCCATGTAAAGGCAACAACCCACAGACACAAAGCCTGGAAGGGAATCCACAACAGGGCAGAAGGCCTAGAACACCACAAGTACAGAGTGGCCCTTAGTAAGGACTGTGGACAAAAGGACAGCTATGTCATATGAAAAGACAATATTGTGTTCAGTACTTACATTTTTGTACATTCCTGTAGCATCATAATCACACCAACAGCGCAAATATGAGCGAAGATAATGAGTCTGTTGACGGACATCCTCAGGAGCAGGTAGACTGTGGAACGGCATTCAAATTAATAAATACTTTTTATACTGAGGGTTCTGAATGTAAATGGCAGAACATGGATAGGACACATGTAGCAGTGATTGTTTGAGGCAGATGACTGGACTTTGATTTGGGTCATGAACATGTCCACATTGGCATGGGAGCCACCCTAACTCCTATCCAGTGGGTACCATGATCTAATTCCCCAAAGTAAATTGGCTGGAGAATGGGGCAGACCACCGACTTCTGTTGCTAAGGTTAAGAATTTGTAAAGCTTTACTTCCATGCCCACAAAGTCTTTGTGATATGGCCCTTTGGGACAGAAGCAAATTATCCTGGCTGAGGGTGCAGGGATACTGAGGTTGTGTAAAGAAGCCCCATGGATTAGCCCCAGTCCATATCTCTCCCAAGTTCTGATGCTTCCCTCTCCAGCATACATTTTTGCCTGTATTACCATACAGGCATCTAGCCATTCTGATCACACAGTTGTTGATAGTGACAACCACCAATGTGATATAGTCTGTAGCGCTTAAATTCATCAATGCTGAATTTGTTACTTTACAGAAATATCAACTTCTATTTAGCTTTAGCTTTCCTTGGGTTTATGGCCTTCTTTTTCCATAGTAATCTATTCTCAAACAGTCTTCATACTCCATAGAATTATAATGTATATATATGCAGATTTTTACTTTTGGTCAGTGATAGGCACATTCTTTAAGCATCTTAAAGAACTAGCCAAAATTGCTAAGCAATTAAACGGTGGTTGCCAAAACTCAATACTGTGTCCAGTTGATGGCAAGTACCATTCTCATTATGATTGTAAATTAAGGAAAGCTCGTTCATGACAAACTCTGAATATAATCTCCTGTCTGTCATGCACGTCAACTGGGCCAACCCCAAATATACTCATTTCCAGTTACATTCTCCTTCAAAGCATCACTAAAGACGCTTGTTTTATATTCTCTGAAAGTTTGAATTTCTGTGCCTTTTAACAATTGTAAATTTAAGAGGAGCAGATTTCTTTCCAAAGTGAAGTAGGAAATCATATACTGCCATAAAGAATCTGGCCTATAGTGCATGTTGGAGCTTGAGAATTCTTGATGCAGTGGCTAATATGAATGAGGTACTGGCCTCTGCTTCTAGGTGGTACTCAGACATATCCACTGCACATCAACTGTATATTACATATTGACCAGTTCATTGATGTACTACATAACAAACAGTATAGATTTTGTTTTGGTGTGAATTCAAAAAATATGTATATTAGAACACATTTATTTTATATCACCCACAGGCCACACCTTAAATGTCTAGGAGAACCAAATATAGCCAGCTGTATAGAAAAATGCTGTTCTTTAATTCTGCCATATGCAGTGAACATTTTAAATGACTGGTGCATTGCTTTCTCATGAACTGTCAAGCCATGAGTTTGACTGTAGAAAATAAGTAACGAGATGAAGGTCAAGTCTTCCCAGATGCGATGCCGTGTAGTTTATTATGTAGGTGCTGATGTTTTGGAGGAACCTGCTGCTCTCTTTTGAACATATCACTTATGGAGGAGGTAATCATATGCTACATCCCATAAAACTGACCTTAATTTTGACTACTGTGAGAACTTCAGATCAGTAGTTTATAAAGATCAACTCACAATTGATATGGGTAATCATATCCTGGCTGGAGGACAGGTACAAACTTGGCACTGTACATGAAGCTTGGAACAGGTGGTCTGAAAGCATTCATAACATCCTGCAAACTGAGCAGCAAGTGATCCTGTTGGTATTGTGTAAATCGCAAACCAGTAACTGCACCATCATCCTGTACTCCAACATACACAGTGCCACCCAATCCTGAATTCAGGAAACCACACAGATTCCTATAAACAAATGGGATACAATCAGTTTCAAGCATAAGTTTTAACTGCTGTCTAGAGAAACATGCCACTGTCAAAAGTAATATAACATCTGTACAAAACCTGTCAGTTGTTTCAAGATAATATAGTACTAAAATAAATCCTCATTCAGAACTTAAACTGGTGAGTGGCCACTAATTCTTTCTTCAATATACTGGGCTGTCAAATTCCGTCCTTTGGAGGGAAGCCTTTTTAACAAAATGTGACAGATTTCTCAATTGATACACATTAAATTTTATTAAAACATTTTGGTAAAGCTTCATCTTCATACAGACTGGCTCTTGGTTTCTCAATTTCCAAATTCTTGTACTTCAGGTACGGCCCTAGAGAGATTAGTAACTTTCAAATGAATGCTCATTAGTTTTGTGTTATGGACTTTCATTACTATTAGTATTTATTTGCATCCATAGAGTCACAGTATGTAATGCTGGATAAGTCACAAGAATAGACATACCATGCCAACAAATGAACAAAAAAAAAATGCACAGATCAAACGTGAACAGTCAAAGGCCACCACACGACTAAAACAGTTTATAAAATTACGAGCATATGGGTAATTATAGTTATTTACCCAAACTCCCAATATGCACAGCTACTACAGTGCTGCCTGTAAATATTCTTCTACAGTATAAACAGCGTTTTGCAAAAGTATTGATTGCAGCTCTTTTTTTAAAATTATTGTGTGTGTGTGTGTAGTTTGATTTATTTTTTCAGGCAAATTATTATATAATTTTATGCCCATATTTAAAACACTGTTTTGATACAAAGATGCGGTACAACTTGAGACATGGAGGTCATGACTGCCTCTGGTATCATTTCTATGTACATGATAATTTACTGTTCATATGATACTTTCTTATAAAACGTAATACTTGTAAAATATAAATAGAAGGCATTGTTAAAATCTTACGAGTCTCAAAACTATTCCTGCAGGATGCACGTCCTTTAATTCCGAAAATCAAATCTTCTTCTGCATTCCTTTTACTCCGTGGAAGAATTTGTAGCTTTGTATCTGTGTAACTTCATTAGCTCTGTATCTACTTTAAGCTTTCTTACACTATATATAAGCGGTTCTAAAATCATTTGTAGAATACAATGTTCTTTGCTATTGGATTTATCTCACTTCATGTATATTGCTAGAAATTGATGAGTCCACCATCATATGTATGATATTTTGGACTAATAAACTAAACTATATTTTTTTAAGACAAAAAACTTTTTTACTGTAACTGTCTGTTAACCAAAATACAATACCGCACTTCATACGGGACTGAAAATATGCATGATATAGAATTCTGAGTGGTGACTTATTACCGCTTTTAAAGATTTTATCATAAAATATGCCTTATTCAAGCTGTTACATAATATATCAATATGTACATTTTCATTTGTAAGTGCTGATAACTGCTGGCGGAAACGTGGCATTGTATACACGTATATAAACCAAATGTTGATGCTTATTGTTTCTTGGTATTATCATAGTGCTGTTATGTTTAGTTTGTCTCGTTCCAGCATAATGAGATACCGTTTCTAATATATTATTCGTACAGACCATATTATATTGTGTTTATAAATTCATAATATGGTAGTCGTACATGACTACCGTCATCAGAATTCGGAAATAAAAATTCTTGCTCAAGTAAATGTACCATATGAAACGGATTAAGACGCAAAACAACGTGATTTCTTCATACCATTACCTGGATATTGCGCTTCGCGTCCTGATGTTTTCTTCAGCGTTGATACACCACGGAGGGATATCATCAACACTTATATTACGATGACCCTTGAATTCGTGGGTTTGGTCTTCCTCGATGTTTAGTACTTCATTTCTTACATAATATTTAGGTATACGTTTTAAGGGCGTGTGGCAGTTTCTGCTCTCCATTACACTGGTAAATGGCTCTTTAGAATTTCAACGTCACTATCTTGCCGTCTTCTGTAGGTGACTGAAGAGGAAAAAGAGTAACTGGCCAATAGCCGGAAGGTCTTCACAACAGTGCACTCGTAATGTTTTCAGTCTGACGCGGAGAGCCTTGTTATTTGAAACCGCACGGTTTGCAAAGCCGCTCGCATAGTATGTTTTGATAAAGTAAGCTCATTGTTGTCATATGTTTTTGTCATGTAATGACCACACAAACAAATCATGTAAAACGATATTATTTAAACCAAGTAAAATTTGAAAAGAAGGGTAAATAGGTGTGGTTCTATTTCGTATAATTGTGTATAAGGTTGTACGTTTCGTATGCTTCTGTTTAATTTTGTAAATTATTTATTCTTATTGTTATGTATTCTTTTGTTGTGTTTAAGTATTCTTATTGTTATGTATGTTCCGTTCTGTGTATTCTGCTTCTTTTTGTCGTTCTGTGTATTGTTTGTGTGTAAATGTGTACTGTACTACTGCCACCGGGTGTCAACCCAACTGCAGTTAACGAATATATCATATCATAACAATACAGTAGATTCTTGACGCATGAATTGCAGGTTGTCGTTGTTTTCCGTTTTAATCTATTGCAGATAATAGCCTGAACTTGCATACTGCTGTATCTGCTGCTAATGTTACGTGTTCTTATATGCCAGTGCTTACGAGGCATATCTAGCATTTTTTGGACCCTATGCAGAACTCACCGATGGGCCCTGTCGTACCCATGAAGTACGTGGCCACTTTAAATAGATTTGTTTTTCAAATAATTTTTTAAATCCTGTTCCTATTCATTGTATGCAGATTCAACCTGATTATCACATGGGGAACAAATGGAGTCTGGAAGATAATTTTTAAACTGAGTGCTACTTAGATAGGAGGTTGGAACACAGCAGATTCTGAAGAAGAATGCCCTGAATTTTATTTGCTGTTAGCTTCTGAGTGCATATGATTTTGATGTGTTAATGACCTTCCCAAATATTTGGTGTTTTTCACAGTTTCTATAACTGTTCAATAATTTTACTTCTGCAGTCTTGAGAAATGCTTTGCATGCAAGAAATCTACATCTGTAATAAATTAATATGAAGAAAAATTATAAGTAGGGAAGATTGACAAACCTAAAGGTCTCTACTATAGTATATCTTTCTGCTCTTATTTGTTGGTTGTTTACTGCCTGTGAAAATGATTCAGATACTATTCTTAAAGGTCATGGGTTATCTGTTCTTCGTATTTTTCTTTGCCGACTTTAGTAGAAGACTAAAATTGCTGACTGGTGAATTAGTTTCGGGAGAGCCGTTGCATGCGGTGAGTAGTACGTACGTACTTCCTGTAATGTATGTATGTGTGTATGTACGTACGTATGCATGCATGCATGTATGTATGTATGCATGTAGGTATGTATGTGTGTGTGTACGTACGTATGTATGTGTGTATTATGTATGCTTGCATTCATGTATGTACGTGTGTGTGTGTATGGATGGATGAATGGATATGTGTATTTGTGTATGTATGCGTGTACATACGTATGTGTGTTTGTACGTATGTGCGTATGTGTGCATGTGCGTATGGATGTGCATATTTATTTATTTGTTCATTATTCATTTACATTTGGGTCTGCAAGTATTTGCCTAATGTACGTTCGCGTCCGAAGGAATATCAAACAAAGTGCTTGCTGTTTTGGATATTTCTATAAAAATTAGAAAGCACGTGGAAGGAAACGGTTATAGCGACCCGAATTTATAGAATTATTAGCGAAGTTACGCCCAGAACACTGCCTTCTATGACGGAAACGGAATCAAACCAAAATAAATTTTGGTATCAGAGGACCTGCCGCGCCGCAGTGTTGGCGGGGGCCTTACTTAAGCCAATGATTGTGGCCTAGTTTGAGGTACTAACCTTGTATTTATTTGGCAGAATTAAGAGATATCACAAGAATTCTGTCACGGTATCTGGTGTCCAAGCTGAGAATGGAATCTTTGATCCCCCAAGTATGAAACAGGAATGTTAAAACACTTGACCTTGATGTTTGGTAAATACAGAGTGTCCGGATGTTAAGTATAAAAAAAAACAGTGTTTTCGAAACTTCGAGTTTTGTTTTATAATGGTGCAAACTGGACGACTGTACTGTATAATTAACAGATTTAATGGCAGGCCCCCACCCGATACTCATATTTCGGACACCTGTAGTTGTTTAGTGAGGACAGAAAATAATAGTCTATTTGTAGACGTTTGTTTTGACTGTAATGCCTCATAATATATACTGTCTTATCCAACTTAATATCACCTACTGGATGAGAACCTGTGCCATAGTTCAGGCAGTTACTTAAGGGACTCTCACCCTTGACGTGTGGGTTCAATCCTAATATAATTATATAAAATTTATGGTGGACAACATGGTATTTGAGGAGGTTTCTTCTCTGGGCACTCTTGTTTTCCACAAGTGGGCCACTCATACCCATCATATTCCTAGTAAATAGTCCAATACGAGGGGGTGCTGATAAGTCCTTAGCCCGACCTAATTCCCGATGTCGTAGGACGGTGGAAAGAGGGGTCTGTTCATATGCTGAATTGCAAGTCTTCTCTTGTTACAGAGGCTGAAAGGAAGCAAGTCAGGCGACGCGCGCAATTTCAACAACATAGAGACGCGAGCTGTAATCAAGCCCCCCCCC
>Ga0123355_10009120_pt1 | contig 15045 bp, 12 predicted proteins | sample TergutEmb28metaG_3_FD_89872 | JGI IMG/M metagenome (GOLD analysis project Ga0123355, IMG submission 89872) | Embiratermes neotenicus P1 segment gut microbial communities from Petit-Saut dam, French Guiana - Emb289 P1 | ecosystem: Host-associated > Arthropoda: Insects > Digestive system > Gut ...
CCCCCCCCCCCCCCCCAAATGCCTCTGTAGTGTGCACACGGAGAACATTTACCTGTACTTTATACCGGCACCTAGTTGCAAGGACCGATGAAAAATGCCTAAAACCTCGGTCAGGACGGCCACACTGAGGGCCGAAATTTGAACTCGGGACCTCTAGGATACGAAGCAAGAGTGACAACCCACGGACTGCGACGTTCGGGGTTATTGCCGCAGGACACGAGGCAAATGAGGTGCGAGAACTGAGGCGGGTTAATATTACGTAACATGGCGGACTTTAGTACCGTATTAACGACGACGGATCTTCGGATTCTACTCCTGTAGACTTAGTTTAGGGATATCTAACTGGTACCAAATGCGTTCATCCAAAACAAACACGGTTAATTTCAAGCCTGAAGAGAACACCGCGGAATACATAGTAACACCGGGCAACCTAACGCTAATTTCGGAAAACCGAATGTCATGATCGTGAGATAAACATTCCTGCGTCATAGCCGGAATCGCCCCGGCTTCGAATGGAGTGCACAGATTGGATGGCTTCAAAGTTATGTTACTCTCCTCAGTCCCTCCAAGCAAATATTTCTGCATCCCGAGTTCCTTCCAACCCTTACATTCGCATTCACGCACCATTCTACAGCGTCCTTACTCTGTCTCTTGTAGCTTTCAGTCGCTACTTCGCCACGCGTTTATAGGCGGCAGGATGAATGGGCTACGTTAATACAAGCGAGCCGAACGGAAGCGAAAACCGACAGTTGTCAAATAGAGTTAGGTCTCTGTACCATTCAACGCCACACAACCCGTACTGCTGAGACAGGGCAATTACATAAATCGCGAAACAGATGACAGTTTCGGGAAACCCCCCCCCCAAAAAAAAACAGATAGGCCCCAACCTAATCTTTATATTTTTGCAATCAACGATTAAGAACTGTGGGCTACATGGCAGCAGCTTGCGTCCGTTGCCAGATAGTCTAAAGCCGCCACAAACTCGAGATATCTATCTTCGCATTAGAATTTTGTCCTGCATTATAATGACGAGTAATGACTGTATACTTATTAGTTTTATTTGCGTTTGTCGAACCTCCTCACATCTTACACAATTCAAATGCATGACTACGAACCATACGACGATTTCGATTATCGGGATGATAAACTTTGTCAACACAAACATGTGGATCTGCGTCTGCAACCCAAACCGGCCTACGTGAATGTGGTGAGGTCTCTTTCTGTGGGGGCAGAGCGACTATGGGAAGATCTTAAAAAAAACTCCTCTATTTCACTCAACGCATGTGTCGAGGAGCTTGATCTCCATTCTCTATTTGTCTGTAAGCAGTTGCTCTTCAGTAACACGGGCGGGTTCAAGTGTTTAATATGATTTCACCAGTTATTATGTCCTAAAATAGCCGAATAAACAAACGCGTCAAGCGGATCTTAATAATAACACCTCGGGCCGGGCCTCATGCGCCAAAATGTATAAGGACTACGCTAACTGTATGCCTGACTGATAACACAAACTCGGGTCAGGCCTGCGAAACTGACAATTTGGACGTTACTATCCCAAGAAACTTCGGACCCTCCGCCTGTAGAAGAAAACCCTCGCTCTTAACATTCAACGCACAGTCATAACTTCCAAATGCAAACACATTTCAGCGCTTGTTAATCTCGCTCTCCGTAAGTCATGCTGATGAAATTGAGCAACGGATAATTTGTTGCACACGTACGCCTAGTTTCAGGGGTCATACTGCTACAAATATACGCAGTTTACCTGCAGTACAAGAACGTGACCCGTTTCTTCTTTGAGATGTCAAATTTTAAACATACGAATCAGGGTCACGCTGTTTCTAAATAAAATTTTGAGTAACTGAATGGAAAGTGATTAGTCCAGCCCAAAGAATTCTCGAACTCTTATGCGCCCTTCTGTACTGAATACTGTTTATAAATTATTCGCGATGAATTGGAATGCTGTGTAAAAACGATTCACACACTTCACCAGAATAAAAAATTTGTGGATCATATAGTGTTTCTTTAAAACGAACACTTTTAACAGTGAATGTAAACAGAATCCATAAACGCTGTCGTGAATTCGTCAGCTGTCTGTAGAATCTGTGACAGCCTGACGTAATACTTGTAAATGGACTTGAACAATCGTGTGGAACTATATGACAAACACTGCTACCAATATGTCAAACAAAAACTTATTAAAATTCTATACATTAATAACAGCAATGTTTTTATATATCGTACATATACGAATGTCATGAGCAATGAAACAACAAATCAGGAGAATGAATTTCGTAAAAATGCCTTTCCCCAGGCCAGATGGAGTACACAGAGCATGAACTTCAGTTGTATAAACGCAAAAATATGCTCATAAACACAGCAACCGTGTCCAGTGGCGCAAATTGGTTTTCTTGGCGCCCCCAAAAGAAATTATGAACTTAAATCAAACTGTGATTATTTACTGAATTTTGTTTTATTTGGCTCAGTAATTTAACAGCTGCTGAGCACACAAAACCATTTTTATTAAAAATATTCATTTCGATGTCTTCATGGCCCGGGGGTGGCCGCACCACTCCCACCCCGCAGGTATGACCCTGACCATGCCAAAACGTCATATGGGTAAAGTAGCAATGAAACCACTTATTTTGGAGATGCGTTTCAGTTCAAAAACAAAACACAAAAAAAGGTACTGGGTGTAGACCACTAAACCTGACCCACAAATACTGCTACCTGAGCTTCTCTTAATTCAATAGTCATGGAGCAACTAAATTCCAAAGAGATGTATTACAAAAACTGGCAGTACATTTCCACCAAAGTCCTTCACATTCCACTTCAAACAGGTTCAAGGCATGCCTGGCAGATAATCACCACAGGGTGAAATTGACATGAATTAAAGCATTTGTGGTAGTTCTGGTTGAATGTTAATGTTGCATGTTTAATGCAGTCATTGATGTGCCCACTATTACTGATGTGTTATCTTGTCACAATCTGGGCTCCATGTTGCATAATAAATCCTAACCACATAAAGCACAAGCAAATGTCAATATCCACTAACAGTGCTGCCAAACATCAGGCTTTCCTTACCAATTCCACGTACAAGCAAAACAATCATCACTTGTTCACCTAATTTATGACACAACCAAGGTACTTCCTGTCAGGTAAGTTGTTCGAACAAGTGGACCTCTGCTGCATCTAATGCTGCACAACATATTAATATTAAATGTCCCCCATATAGCTACAAATTAAAGTGTGGAACTACTGAATCAATGGGGCACATTCCTTCTTCAAAATTCAGCTGATACAAAGCTGGCTAGTAAACTCAGCCCCCTTTTATGGAGCCCATTTTTAATTGCCATGGCACAACAGCCCTAGTGGGCTAAGGCTTCCTCATTGTCAAGGACTCATTATCACACTCAGACACTCCACACTCGGTAGGACTCCTCTAACCAAGTGATCAGCCCAATGCAGACATCTACCTGACAACACACAACACTCACAAGAGACAGACAGCCATGCCCCCGGTGGAATTCGAACCCACAATCCCAGCAAGCGAGCAGTCGCAAACACATGCCTTAGACCACGTGGCCACTGGGATCGATGCAGCCCATTACTGGCCCTTATTCTTAATCATATGAATCCAGTCTGCAAATTCACACCTCACATATACAAGGGAATGTGGTTCAATTACATAGGCAGGTAGCAAAAGATGTGGCTAATTAGAACCATGGAAAGGGCAGAGGCAACAAGTTCAAATTCCTCATCTCACCACTTCAGCATAAACTTATACACTGGTCCTTCAACACTGGAAATGGAAACTTACTACATCAAAACATCAGTGTCACCTATATTACTCCATGTCAAAAGCATGAAAATAACATTTGAGTTTGAGACATTTGGTTCTCATGATAGTGTGTATGACCATAACCATCACCTGGGATGTGATACAGTGTAGGCTGGTGAATATGGACTGAAACTTCAGTGTAACTGCTACCTCCATTATCAGAACCCTGTATATGGAGTCCTTTGAAGTACTGGTATGTACCTACCAAAGTACAGACACTGCCCAGTTGGTATATATCTAGTGGAGCACATGGTATCACCCAGCAGGCAGTTTATCTTTAACTAATTCCATGCATCAGAATCCTTCTTGAATGACAAACACCAATTCAGTGACTCTAGATAGAAATTTCCAACCTTTGATACAAACTTAAGTTTCTTTACTTTATGTTTTCACGAGACCACCAATGCTGTCTGCCCTAAGCCAAATTAACCAAACTCATATCCTTCCATCCTTTTCATTAGGTAGAAGTGCAACTTATTTGAAACAGGATGTTTTGCAAACACATGGAAGCTGGAGAACCACTCCTTGTCACATATTCATGACTACTTATTCAATGCATCTGCAGCTAGATTCTATGTCTGGAAGCCATTTTTTCCATTTCCAACCTGAGGATGTAACATAATGTGCCTAGGAAGCCTCTTAACATAACCTTTTCCTGGATACTAAAGACATTTAAAATATTTCTCCTACTGCAAATGGGACAAACTAGATAAAATAAATACAAATGCAAACAGCACACCTATGCTTAGTGATCCTCATTAATTTGAAATGCATCACTTCCATGAAATATATGAAACCTGCACATAAAATGAGTTTAAAGAAAATCTTACTGGAAAACCCACAATCAAGTTGGTTATTCATGCTTCCATAACAATAAAGTTAGTAAATAGAAACCTCACAGTTAAATGTAAGAGCAGAACATTTATGACTGGAGTTTCTATCCCAACTTTCACACATGAACTCCAGCATTCTAGAGTGATATCCTGAATAAAGGAAAACACAGTATAAGCACACAGAAAGAGACTAATGGGCAATTACATGGTTTGTGATAAAAAATCTCATTATCTAAAACTATGGTTTATGTGTGGCTGAACATACCTTTGTTCTCCCATTGATAGTGTAGTCACCCATTTTTCCATTATTATTCATATTATTGGCACGAACTATGATGTTATCAACTTGACTGATCAGAAAACCAATGTTCCTACAAGAGCTTTCTTTACCATCTATCCATGTAATTTGATCACCACGAATTGTTTTCAAATCATTCTTTGCTTTGTTGCTCACTAGCTGTCCATCTTTGAAAACACCCTTGCTGTACATGGTTTTGACTTCATCCAATACTGCCATTCCCATTTCAGGTCCCAAAAAGTTATCAACAACACACACACCGTAGGTATCCATGTCTCTGATCACATTCCAGCAAACTTCTTCTAATTCTTTATCTCTATCCTGTCTATGTAAAAAAGGCGGAAGAGCATCATCTTCCATTAACCTGATTTCTGGGAACGATCTAACTCCATTTTCATTTAACGGAGCGGCAACAATTCCCCTTTCTTGCGACGGCATATCATTTAACGCTGAAATACTGTTGATACCCAATGTGTGAGTAGACGAGCTAGTAATGAAATCAGTTGGGCTTAAAATTTCTGTTACCGCATTAAGAATCTCGCTCTCTGAACTACCTTCGCATGTAATTGGACTAGTGTTCCCAGCAACAGCGCCTTCGCATCCGCCAACACTGACACTTACATTGAGTTCACGTTCGCCATTCCTTGTAGGTTTTGCGACAATTCCTTCATCATTTGGTAACTCAACGACCGAGAAAACTGTATCTATAGGCGGTTTATTTTGAACTTCACGCTTCTTGTCAACCCTGTTTTTTAAACAAAACGTTTTGTGTTTTTTATAGTGTAGCGCTTGATGTGCTTTCGAACAGTAATAAACACACTTACAACGAGAACAAACGAGTACTCCCTCTGTCAATCCACACACCTGACAAGCCACGCGACAATCAGCTGTATTCATCCTTCGGGGTACCGACTATCTTTTACGCCGACATGTTACTACGGCACCTCTTTTTTGCAATGCACTACTGTAATCAAATGATTAAAAACAACACGCAGGCCTAAATTTTTAATTAGTACATGTCACTATATTACATAACTTCAGCACATGTTACGATTTGTGCATCGAATAAAGCGGATGCATTATAGGAAATAGCAAATTTAATTAATGATTTTCTTAAGAAATAATTGCTGATTTGACTTTAAATTCGCCTCGCGTTATGAACATTTACCTCAATTTCCCTTCAGAAAATACCAACACACCGACATAAAAAATGTCTGAAGCAGAGATGACATTGTGATTATGCGGGACCGATTACGCTAGAGGATCTCAGCACGGATGAGTGTGATGTAACGTCACCCATTTGTGTTTTCGGTGATATTGTTGTGCGGGTTGTGGGAAAAGGTTAATGTTATTCAGTGTTTCCTGTTGCCTGACGGCTGTAAATTGGAATAAACATCAGTAATAGAAGTATACATTATAAAAAACAGTTTTATTTGTAGTAATCTCTGCGTACCCCTTTGTTCATGGCATCTTCTGGGAGCGATGGTAGGACAATCTAAGTCATACATGATTTTTCGTATCTATTTGAAATTAAAGATTTCCATTTGTGCTATGTTTAATTCTTATACGTGTTAATATGTGCAGAGGATACAAGAGAGAAAGGCGATTCTTCAGTTGATAAGGACAATGTCACTTCATCCAAAGCCCAACGTCAGCAGAGTAGTGAAGATGAAGGAGCAATGGACGTGATCCGAAGATATTTTGCTGAGAAATTAGGGTTTTTTGATGATGATAAGAAAGAAGTACTGGAAGAAAAGTCTAAGGTATAGTACATTTATTTTTTGATAGATTAAAGAACTGTGCCTTACGTTAGGGGTACAGAATTTGGACTGTTTATGTTAGCCGGGTAGCAAGTTAGAATAGTGACGAGGTTACGGAATGAACGACAGGAGCAAGAGACTTTTCACTTGACGTGGTATCCAGAATGGCCATTGCGCCTTTCTAGCCTCCTCGTGTTCTACGGCTACTGGGGGTAAAATAGCCCAGGGCGAGAAGCTGATCACTCCCCCCCCCCCATCTAAGCTGAGGTTAAGAATGCGAGGAGCATTACGTTCTTTCTCCCATGTGTCTAAATTGCATGGTGTGTAATCAGGCAGGGGACTCCTTTACCTTTGCCTTTATGAAATGTGTGCTATAGTGGCCAGAGATTTTAAAACGAAAGCTGTGATTAATGTGTATTCATTGGTTTGATCACAACCCCTGCCAAATTCTATGATTTTGTTATGCCTTTGAGAATTTTTACACCACATTTCCAACTACATGGTTACTTGCATACCATCCTGGTTTTAAGACGAAGAGGGCTTAAAAAGTAGGCAGTTGACTTGGAATGAGTTACAGCACAGGAGGACCACATAATTCATAAAGGACTCGTGTGAGGGCTGCACTTGTACATACATGTATTGAAAGGGGGGGGAATGGAATTCAGTAGAATGTCATTATTATTTACAAACAACAAGTTATACAAAAAGAACAGTTGAATAGCAAGTAGTATAAGATAAAACACAAAGACAAATTAGTTTATTGTGTGCTGTCTTAAAGTGATGAGTTATAGTTTGTAAACATTTTCTCTGCTAATAATAGCTTTATTAGATTTGTTAAATTTTATTACTGAAAATGTTCAGGTAATGTAAAGTAATGGGACAGTATTTCTTCCAGGTGCTAACTGAAGCATCTGTTGATGGTGTAATAAAGTATATTCAAGAAGGTAAATGCAGAAATATAATCACAATGGCAGGAGCTGGTATATCTACATGTAAGTGAAATTATGTGTGTGTGTATATATATATATATATATATTTAAATAAAATACATGTAAAGCTGCTGTACATTGACGTTTATTCACTGTAATTGGTGCAGTGTAGTACCAGTGTTGACAGTTTTAACTGGTGCTTATTACAAACAGAAAGCAGTTATACCATCATAAATTTTGTAATAAATTACTGGAAGTTGTATATTACATTTAAGTTATGAAATGAATATGAAACTGGAAGACTGGTCCCATGTGGTACCTTCTGTGGATTGACTGAATATGAATAAAGAAATGAAATGTCATCTGCAAAACAGGTCTTTGCAAAGTACAACACACTGGACCTTTTTGAAGTTTCTGTGTTAATTTTTAATGTATAGACTTTTTTTAATTAATTCATACACACTCACAGGAGGAAGACCCAAGAACACAATTGTGGAGTAAAGGACAGGGACAGACTTAAAGAGGAAGGAGATTAGAACAGAACAAAGAACAAATAGGTAAAAGTCAGTACAACATGACAATAAATATAAAAATACAAAACAAAACAAGAGGAGGGGGTGAAGGCTATAGCCCAGCACTACTCCACATAAAATTACCATGCTGCAGACCTGGGATACAAAAGGTACATAATAATGTGGACTGAAGGACAGGGAAAAACTACAAGATGAAGGAGATTAGAAGACTAGTACAATGAACAAATAAGTAACACTGAAATTGAAAGGAGGGGGAATGTAGTATGAAGGTATTAACTGAGCTCAATAGGGATGGGAGGGGAGGTGCGTGAGTAGTACAGGAAGGGCAGACAAGGAACCTATATTAAATAGCAGGAAACAAAGAAAAAGGGAAGAAGGAGCAGAAATTGGCAAATAAAACAAGAAAAGGGAAGGGGAGAAATGAGGGGAAGGCAAAAAAAGAAAGCAGACTCAAGGATTAAGGGTGAGGAAAGCTGTCAGGCCCAAGAGGGAAGAATATCCAGCAGGGGGTCCTACTGCAGAACAGCAATGGGGAATGGAATTGCTGTTACAGTGTGGGAAAGGAGGATAGAGGTTGGGACCCCTAAAAGAGCTGTAAGCTAGTCACTGGTGGGGGGGGGGGGGCAGTGTATCATCTCTAAGGAGGTGAAAGAGAGATTTCCATGACCTGCTCAAAGTCAGGCCATCCTCCCTATTCATGTTGTTAGGGTGGAGTTCCACCTCAACTGCCTCCCTATTAAGTCAGTACATATATCGAGATACAGTAGAGAGGATCCGGGTGTCCTGGAATTTTATGAGTTGGTGAACTGTGAAACCTAAAGAGTATGTTTTCACACTGGGAATATTAACTGTTTGGTGAACATAGTGGAACAGCTTTACAATACCATTTAGTTTGTGAATCTGGGCTATTACTCATTATCCTATAAATAGAGTCTAAGCCCCATAACCTGTAGCTTAATGTGGCATTTATTTACATTTATTAGTCCAGACTTTGTATTGACCCAGGTCTCTACATTCATCATCATAAACGTCAAGGGTTGGGCCCGTTGGCCCGTTCCGTCTCCAGAGTTACAGGTCTCTACATTGTAAACAACAATTTAATTACAAAAGTTTAAAGTGCAATATTGGGACTGAGTTAAGTGCAAAAAGTTAAGACATTTTCAAATACTTGGGTAATGATTCATCATGTCCATGTGACATAATGTGTTCTGCACTAATGTGAATTAATGCCAGTTTTTCTGCACTGATTTCCTGTAATTCTAGGAGGGTAAAATAAACACTTCATTATAACAAAACCTATAGCTTTTTTTAATACTGTATTTTCTTTCATTGCGTAGCTGCTGGTATTCCAGATTTCCGTTCCCCAGGATCTGGTCTCTACCACAATTTAGAAAAGTACAAGTTACCTGACCCGCAGGCCATTTTTGAAATAGGCTTTTTCCGCCATAATCCACAACCATTCTTCACTCTTGCCAAAGAACTTTACCCAGGTTCTTTCAAGCCAACTGTGTGCCATTATTTTGTACGGCTTTTAAATGAGAAGGGGCTGCTGCATCGCCATTATACTCAGGTTTTTAAATTTTATATTGTGAAATAATATGAGAATTGAGTTATACAAATACTGTGTTATTCCTTCAAACTAATTTCTCTTTATTTAAAAATAGAACATTGACACACTGGAACGAGTAGCTGGACTACCTGTAGACAAGATTGTGGAGGCTCATGGAACATTCCATACATCCCATTGTCTTGAATGCAGACAAGAATATGCACTTGACTGGATGAAAGGTACATAACAGTTTGAGTGGCCAGTCATGTGTACATTTTATCACATGCCATATTTACATATGATACTCTCCAGTCTGAATAATTTCTCAGTTATTTTACTAGTTCTGATGGGCATTGTTCACATTTCTGTTGCACCCCTTAAATGCATGGCCAGCGAGGTGTTGGTCAAGTTTAGTTACTAATAGGAGAATGGAATGTGGCAGGGAACCAAGCATACCTGATTAAACAGTAAGTGTACTAGTTTAATTAGCTTTTATTTTTGGTGAGTCATTGGTAAATGGAAATGGTGTTGGCATCACTCATGTGCTCAGAGTGACTGGAGTTAGGTATTATAACATTACAGAGTATGATGAGGAAGCCAGTAATCAAGTTCACCAATTTTATAATGATACCTAAACTGAGACTTTGTGGGATATTGCAGGATTGGTAAATACTGCTGGTAAAGTAAGGTACTGATTATTAAATTTTTTAAAACTGCATATGAAGGCTGCATACAGCCAAAAAAAAATTCCAGTGTTAGCATATGCAGTCTTCTTTACAATCTGACTTGAATAATAAATGTATGTGAACACGAATATGATAAGAATGTAGCAGAATGCTTGGTCTGTTGGGCTGCTGACACTTTGAGAAATCCACCTTGTTTTGTTCAACACATATTTTAAAGAAATTATTTGCGCACATTGAATATGATTTATGGTCTTAACTGCAGATGACACTACATTGAGTGCCACTGCTGCTCTTGTTCAGGTTGGTGAAAGCTGTCTTGCACAGGCGAGATATTTTAGTAATGTTTTTTTTTTCCCCCCCGAGAGACAGTTTATTGGTGGATTCAGTCTTCCGCATGAGTTCACAGCTTCATATTTACAGAACAAGTGGCCTGCACTGAGTTTGCAGTACCTTGTATTTTTGGTGTTTGTCAACAGTTATTGTCACACATGAGACATACAGAGACCAGAATACTGTTCCTTTTCAAATAACGTGTTTTAAAAATAATTTTATGGTTGGTTTTCTTTCAGAGCGAATATTCTCTGATTTAGTTCCCACCTGCGAGGAGTGTAATGGTGTTGTAAAGCCAGACATAGTTTTCTTTGGAGAAAATTTACCATCACGTTTCTTTTCTTGTGCTGAAAAAGATTTTTCCAAGTGTGATTTGCTGATCATCTTAGGTTCATCCCTTGCTGTACAGCCATTTGCATCTTTAATAGACAGGTACACCTTCTTTTGTCTTTTTAAATTGCATAGACCAGGGTGTGCTATAATAAAAACTGTGAGTAACAGATAAATTTTATTAGCAGGTGATTGTGATGTTAAATTTTGTGAGATGTGTTATAAGTGAAGTGAGCAGTTTTATTGTTAAACATTTGCTTTGAGATACAAGTAGGTGTCTTGTAGTCAGTGTTTCTCTTAGAGGAGATAGAGGGGAGTATGTTTACAGAGAAAATGCATGTATGGTGGGAGTGGGTGACATTATGGAAGGGTGTAGTTTGGCATAGATGGATGTACAAGGCACTCAAGAAATGTTAGGCTTATAGTAGAAATGCAAGTTTGAGTTTGGGCATAATAATATAAAATGTAACAAGACAGACAGTGTACATGTAATGTAACTTGAGGCATGTTCATGCAACCATTGTTGCCATGGAAGAGCAGTGAGTACTACATAATCTCACTCTGTGTTTGTACCCTTAAGGCATTCAGCATGCAAAGTTGTTTCTCTTCTCTGCAGTTTGTATTGTCATGTGTGTTTTCTCCTCTCTACAGCACTTTTCCACATTATCTCATAAACAGCACAATTATCAGGAAAAAATTATTTAACATAAAATGTGTCTTGATTTTCTCTACAAATTTTTTCTGCAACATTTCTCATTCTGTTAAGAACTAAGCAAGATATTATCATGAATGTACCAGGTCTTCATGTAAAGTACCTGTTATTCTTGTCAGATTTCAGTGAAACTTAGATTTTCATTACACATTTTTGAAAAATACTCAACTTTGCATGAAATTCCATCCAGTGGGTTCAAGTTCTTCTGCGTGGACAGATAGACTGACATACATGATGAAGCTAACAGTCACTTTTTGCAATTTTGTGTACGAGCTTAAGAATGGCCAGATTACTGTGAAAAAGCTATTATTAGGAAATTATTAATTGTAATTAAGGACTTTTCTTAAACATAGCTGGTAATATGACAGAGGTAGGGAGATGAAATAGTGGTTTATTATGAATGAGCATTGGTGAGAATGGAACAGAAGAATACATTGAATGTGTTACATATATCAGTTGTAACATAGACCTTTTAAGGGCAAGGGGCATGCCTTGCACAAAAAACTAGGGATTAAGTGAGGTCTCACTTGTATTGCACAATTCATTAGTGAAATTGAAAGATTTTGGCGCTTCTGTATGTATTTATGATTCATTTACGCATGCACTGAGATGTTTCTATATATTTCACCAGAAGTCCAATGAAAGTTTGGTTCACATGGGACAGTAACCATTTACTTAATATATTTCTAATAATTTTGATGTTATGGACATTGTTATTGAGTTCATGGCCATGAAATCATCCAGTAAACTGCATACATTCTGACATTGAAATGTGCCTCCTTACAAGTAATTGCTCATTTGCTGCTATATGGATTGATACTTTTGCAGACATTACACCTACCTATAATAGAATCCCAACAGACTTGAATCATTTAGAAATTCCAACACTTTGCCATTTAACATATATTGTTTATAGTGCCATGCCATGGCCCAGGTGGTTAGCTACCAGCCTTTCACCATGGAGGCATGATTTCATTCCCACTGAAGTTCATGTTGGGTTTGTGGTATGCACATGGCACTGGGACAGGTTTTTGTCTTTGAGTAAATAAGTTTTCCCCAGTCATTATTAGTCTACCAATGCCACATACTCATATTTCATTCATATGCCATTAAGAGTTATATGATTTTATCAGTTAACAACACTTAAATAAAACACACTATAAGAATATTGGACTGTATATTCCAGTCCTTTTATGGTCCAAATTCCAAGTCAGAAACTTACACCACATATGCATGTTCGCACATGCACACTATCCTGTTGTTTCTCTCCCTTTCTCCTCCCTCCCTAAAACCGTCTCTTAGTTTTCTCTTGTGGCAGGAATTTTCCTACCCAAGTAAATTCCAAGTACATGGCAAAATCATATAAATATAAAAACAACATCTTCAAACCAAATGCTTCAGTTAGGTCCTTCATTTTGACACTGTACTGTCTTTGATACGGACAGTATTATGAAATCCTTACTCACTGTCCTAAGGACAAATACAAGCCACAAGCACCTTCTAATGCAGAAACGCTCCATTTCAGACAGGTTTTATTGCATGCGCATTTTTTAGAAATTTGGCACCCTTAATTTTCTGTCAGCAGGATAGGTTTTTGTATATTCCAAGATACCTGCTTTGTGGCACTGTACCTTTAACCATTGTGCACTGAAAGCCATGGACATCATACATTAAAAAAAAAAAGTCCTAACATTCCATTTTATTGAAGCCAAGTTACTCCGTAACTTTGAAACAGAGTTCTGCCTGGGTGCTGATAAGTCCTTAGCCCGACCAGGAAGGAAACAAGCTCAGAAGCATGTCAGGGACGTGCACGATTTCAACATTGCGATGTGAGCTGTCATCAAGTTTTTTTTCCTGCAAGGCAAGGTGCCGAAGAAAATTCACGCCATTCTGACAGAAACATTAGCTTGTTTCCCTCCTGGTCGGGCTAAGGACTTATTAGCACCCTGTGTTAGTATTTCAGCTTCTTTCCTATATTTTGGAACAGAGTGCCAAAAAGATGTCCACGCTTGCTGATTAATCGTGAGAAAGCTGGTCAGAGAGACAGGCTGATGACTTTGTTGAGAATTGGAAGTGGTATGGACTTCGATTCAGATGACAACTTCAGAGATGTGGCGTGGCTGGGAGACTGTGATGATGGATGTCAAGTGCTGGCTGATAAACTTGGCTGGGGGGTGAGTTTTCAAGTAGTGCTCAGTGGTTTGTGTTACATATTCTTTTAGTACCTGTATCCTCTGAATATCTTACTGGGAATTATGGGCATTACTTCCTGTGGTATAATTTTAAAGTGCTGTTGTCAATGAGCGAATTGTGGAAAAGCATTCAAGTCTTTTATCACTAATCTGCACCTACTTAAATGATATTTGACATGTGGGTAAGATACTTCATGTGCAGTAGGGAGGGGGCAGGGAGAGGAGGGGCACAGCCGCTTAATGCCACATAACTGTTGACACTGTAAGAATACATTTTTGTGCATAGAGCTTTGACTTCACAGATACGTCAGTAACACTGTAAAAAAACTTCCATTATTCAGAGGTTCAAAATTAATCATTGCTGTAACGTATCTTTTGTTTTTGTCACACTTATTTTAGAAGTGGTTATTGCAAAATAATCAACTTGCTTTCTTTGGTATTAGGATGAGCTGAGAAAGCTAGTTATGGACGAGCACACACGAATCAGCAAGGAACAAACAGATGAAGCTTCTAAAAGACAGACAAAATGTCCCTCTGACCAAAAAAAAGTAGAGTCTCAAATCCAAGGAAAGTACTTATAGCATTAATTTGAATATCCTATTATGTGATATAATTAGTGTGTTTACAATTTACAGTCTATTACAATGTTGGATTTTTTTTTTTTTTTTTTTTTGTTTATAATTTAAAGTTTTTTTTAATTTTGGTTTTTTTTTTTTTTTGTTTTGATTTTAAGTCTGGAATTAACCTTTGAATTGTTGGATTAGTATTTAAATAGTAGCGCATGGTTTATGAAAAACATGCATATTATTGGAAAAAAAAAAGATAAAATTATGAAATAAATGGCATTTTGTGGAAGATAAAACTGAGATTATGCAACATGTCTTAAAAATGCGATTGCTTAAAGTTTAAACTTTTATGAAGTGGTCTTAGTAATGTATAAATAAATGTTTTAATTTTACTGGTGAAGATGGGACAAACAGCACTGGAGATGTTAGCTGTGGTAGATCAGCTTGGAATTGGAAACAGTTAATTCAAGATGAATTGTGTCATTTGGAGCA
>Ga0123355_10009121_pt1 | contig 15045 bp, 13 predicted proteins | sample TergutEmb28metaG_3_FD_89872 | JGI IMG/M metagenome (GOLD analysis project Ga0123355, IMG submission 89872) | Embiratermes neotenicus P1 segment gut microbial communities from Petit-Saut dam, French Guiana - Emb289 P1 | ecosystem: Host-associated > Arthropoda: Insects > Digestive system > Gut ...
CCCCCCCACATCCCCCCCCCCCCCCCCCCCCCCCCCCCCCAATCCTCGTAATGGGTAGGATTTGATGGCCATGCTGAACAATTATCAGCTTGGGCATTTCCTGCCATTTCTAAAGACACCTACTCGGCATGAATGCCTTCACAGAGCCCTAGTCATCCATTAACCCTCCTCCTTTCTCAACCGGGCTTGGGACCGGCTATTGCGGAGTTGAACTCAGATACCAGTTCATAGATATTTCAAGAAATGCTGTATATGTACACTACTTCTGAAGTTTTTGGTTATATATGATTGGTTTGACACACGTATGTGGACCCAGCTACGTGACCAATTACTCTCCAAGTTGCATTTATTAAAACATTGTTTACCACTTCTCAGGAGCAGTGGTATTCAGGAAGACAGTGAATCAGAATCCATTTTTCTTGAGCCCTCTTCTTCAAGCGGACCAGCAGCCATAGTCAGTAGACCTTCGGGATCAAGCACACTGTTACCTGCTTCTTCAACAGATAGGAAAGTTCTTAGGTAATAGCATTTTTTATATAATAGATTTTGGACATTTGTGCATGCACTGCATGTTTTCTCTTCAGCTGTTTGTTTGCGTCTTCTGACATACCACTGTGATCAAAAAGTACGGTGAATGCTGCTGCCGAGTGCGATCCAACAGAAAGGCAGGGATCTTCAATACAGGAAGCGGCGCGTCAAACCTTAGTAACGGTGTGTCACAAGTTTCAACTTATTTGGTATAGTCAGTCAGTTGTGAGCTACGGTTGAAAGGAGGTGTGTTTTTGTGTGCAGTAAATCATGGATCACGAACAACGCATTAACATGAAATTTTGTTTCGAACTGCAGAAAAATTCTAAAGAAACACATGAAATGTTAAAATTAGTTTATGGTGATGCTGCAGTGACCGTGAAGACAGTTTACAAGTGGTTTGAGTGATTTCGTAATGGTTGTGAATCGGTTGAAGACAAGGAGAGATTGGGATGTCCTTCAACATCAAAAACCCAAGAGAATGTTGAAAGAGTAAGCAAAACGATTCGATCAAACAGGCAATTGACTATTAGGGAAATTTCTGAGGATCTGAACATCTCTTATGGTTCCATTCAAAACATTTTAACAACAGATTTGAACACGAGGCGAGTGAGTGTGAAATTTGTTCCATGTGTTTTGACGGTTGAACAAAGGCAACAGCATTTGTCAATTTCGTTGGAGTTGCGCAATTGTGCCTCTTCAGATTCCAGCTTTTTAGGAAATGTCATCACGGTAGATAAAACTTGGGTCTGTGGTTATGATCCTGAGACCAGGGTTCAGAGTTCTCAATGGAAATCACCCAGTTCTCCTCGTACGAAAAAGTATGTCAATCAAGATCCAACATCAAGGTGGTGATAATTGTGTTTTCGACCCTGGTGCAATTGTGCGAGCTAAGTTTGTACCCAGGAATGCTACAGTGAACTCTGAATATTTTAAGGGCTTATTAGAGCATTTAAGAAACGATGTGCATAGAAAACGACCTGAGAAATGGGCAAACAGTTTCATCCTCCATCATGACAACGTTCCATGTCACACATCACTTCAGGTACGGCAATTTCTGTCAAATAAAAATATTATGGTGTGTCCTCATCCACCTTATTCACCGGATCTGGCACTGTGTGACTTCTGGCTTTTCGCCAAAGTGAAAATGACCATGAAAAGTAAACGTTTTGAATCAGTTCAAGACATCAAGGCAGCCATGACAGCGCAACTAAAGACACTCACAAAAAAGGACTTACAGAACTGCTTCAGAAAGTGGCAAGAACAATGGGATAAGTGTGTTTGAAGCGAGGGGAGTATTTTGAGGGGGATTAATGGCAATGTGTCTTTTACTGTAATAATTTTTTTTTTATTTAAACGTTCACCATATTTTTTGATCACACCTTTTCCAATTTCATGGCTTCCGTGTAGCATGTTTCCATGTTAATTTTTAGTCTGGTCCACAAAATAGTACTGTCCAAATGGAGCAACTCAGCTCCCACTAGATGGAAATTCATGAAATTCTGTATTGAGCATTTTTACTGACATTTGTCAGATTCAAGTTCAGTTAAAATCAGAAGGAAGCATTACTTCATGTTAAGATCTACTAACATTTATGATTTTTGTCTTTGTAATGGCGACACTGTTGTTTGTGCGTTACAGTCTTAGACTGAAGACACAGCTTATGATGTAGAAGTAACTGAGACTATGTTCTCTGTTAGATGAGTGCTTGGGCGAGGAAAGAGTTGACAGTCTAAAAATAATATCAGATTCACTGTCTTGTGTGATGTATAAGCTGAAGCCAATGAAATTTTTATGATTTAAACATACAGTCCAGCATGATAGACTCAAGTTTTATTGCTAGGGTTCGGATAAATCTGCTGGGACAGTAACAGAGTGAATGTGCCAGAGGTGTTGCGTCTTGTGTTAATTTCCTAATTTTGTATTTGACATTGCTAATTTGTCTTGATGGTTCATTTGTTAAGTACTGTGTTAGAGTCTGTAACTTTTCAGTTTTGTGCTGTGATTTTTGCGGTCTTGTCATATGCAGACTGTAAATACTGTTTTTGTTATTTCTGGCTTCATTATTTTGTCCTTGTATCATCAAGCCTCTTCTTTTTTTTCCTCCCCACTCTTGTTCATGATACTAAAGTTTGTGTTTCATGTGTTGGCATTTATTAATTTATCTTGTATGTTATCATTGCAGTTGCAAATATACTTTAAAATTATGAAAGATAATGTCATGCCCCTGTGCTCAAACACCATACCGTGAAAGCATGTGGGGGGAGTGAGAGTATAAATCCATGCATTCATAACCTTACTTCTTGATGGAGGCGAATAGACAGACTCTCATACTCACATTACCTCCACTGAAAAAATTCCAGTGACCATTGGATAGGAGGTCATGTGTGTCCCAGAACTATTTGGGACAAAGAGAAAAAGTTCCTGCCCCTGCCACAGCTAGGCATTGTACTGAATTATTAAGCTTGTTTATTTGTTTGCTGTATTAAGATCATATATCGGTGTGTTTATGCTGGTGGTTTCTTTGCTTATAGGACAAATGAGCCAAGCAAACCACCCCTTGGTCTTGAAGTTACATACTCAAAAAAGAAAATATCTGTGACAAGGAGTAAGGGAGTAAAGACTGAAGCTAAAGCTAGCACTAAAGCATATCGAGAAGAAAAAATGAGCGGTAAGCAAAAGTTAATATGAGTGTGTGGGTTGAAAGTATGAATATTCTTGTCCTTCCTTCAGTTGAAAATTCATGTGCTTCTTAAGGAAAGTTAATGTGTAGAGGAGGTACATTAATGTTCTGTAAATTTCCGGAGTCTTTACAGTGAAGTTAACATGTAAGGGTGGTACAGTAATGTTTGGTAAGTGTCTGGAGTCTTTACAGTTAAGTTAATGTATAATGATGGTACAGTATTTTTCGGTAACTGTCCAGAGCCTTAAAGACTCAGTTCTTGAGCAGTCATTTTAGTGGTTTGTGGATATGTCTCAAAGGCATTAAGGGTGATTTTTAAGTTTGTATTATTTGTCACTTACCTAGTTCTCAAGTTATAATTCTGTCATCAGACATGTAGAAACCATGTATGTACTTAGTAGATTAAGCAGCTGCATAAGAAAGTAAATTTCTTTTATGCAACCTGCAGGAAAATCTTCAGCATCTTATGTAGCAGAATTGGGAGTTGGAGGCACCCTGTTTGTGTCTGAGAGGAAAGGAAGTAGCGATTCATTAACATCCCAGAAGAGTATAGAGTCTCAGCGAAGCAGTGACTCTGTCTCCAGTGCCCCTGTTCGTGATACACTGCACAAGGCTAAGCGACAGATACAGGCTCTCATCGGTAAGTAACACATTTCTTTTGGTCTCCATGGAAATGAATAACCAGGGCTGCAATAGATTAATGTGAACTATGGCTTCTTGTACCATGATTTTATGGGTAGTGTCAGACCATGTTACATGGACTGCTATTAGTTCTTAGTGACCTGCACTTTTTGTTCAAAGGAATTTGAGGTTTATGGTGTGTGCATGAAATACATTTAGCTTGGGGAGTGTTCCTTGAAACTTCTTATATGGAAATCTTTTCAGACGGTCATGACAGTGTGAACTTCTAAGGTTGAAAAACATTATGCATACGAATTTAAGTGTGCACGAAATTTTGATATGTTGTTTATGAGATTACTTGGACATCAGAATCCAAACTTTTAAAAGGGCTAATCTTCTTATCTCTAAACAACTGTCTGTGCATTGATTGTCTGTACTGAAAACTGTAATGCAGCATATTCTAATCTACCATGATATGGACCAATTGTCCTATCATAAAAAACATTCCATTTATAAGCTGCTGTATAGATTTACAGGATGTAAATCTGGCAAAAAGAAAACTTCGCTTGTATTTCATAAAATATGGTATATGTTCTAAAATTACATGAACATTGTTATGGCGACAACATCTTGTTTTATCTCAATTGTGAACTATCATAAGAACTAGTCGTAGCAAACTTATTACAGGTTGTCCATGTTTTGGTGGTGCTTCACTGAGTAATTGGTTCCTGACATTTTGAAGGAATGTAGTTTCTCTATCTTCAAGGCTCTAGAGGTCTGAGGAAAATTTTTTTTCGGACATTTAGACCATTGGAGATGTAGGAACTATGTTCATTTGAAGTTTTGGGAACCAATTGCTCAGTGACACAGTGTCATATTGCAGAAGAACTGGATCGTTAATCACAGTGTTATGAAAACCTAAACTTCTTATGTACTGTTGCAGGTGTTGGTAAGAAGTCAGACAAATGGGATGGTGGTAATGCACCACAAGTTCACAGTGATGGCGAAGTTGATGAGACCATTCCCACCACCAGTACTTCAGCTCCTCCGGTCATCTCTTCAAAACCTAGTAGCGACTCGTTTCCAGGCAGCGATCGTAAACCACAACATATTGTGTGGAGGAAATGTCCAGACTTTACATTTGATGTGAGCGATGGAGGTTCATTCACAAAGTCAGACTTGACAGACATGTCTCGAGATTCCAGATTAAGTAGCATTTCAAGCTCAGAAATGTGTGTTTTAGCACCTGTTGTCAGACAAGGATCAAAGTTGAACTGTCAAGAGGCTGCATCCACGTCACTGTTTACAGAGCAGTGGAGCAGGACTCCTCTTAAAACAAGCATAAGCCACGATGAGGGACATTCTGCATGTAATCCTGACCCTGAGGTTCCTGTGAGAATGGCACGGAGGCAGAGAGCTCCTAGAGAGGCAGTCTGCCGTAGTGTTGGTGAGGAATTAACAGACAGTTCAAGTGTTGACCCCCTTAGAACCATCCAGGAAACAAACACTTCTTCAGATGGATACTCAGCTGGACAGAACAGAACGGTGTGTCAAATCCTTCTTTTATTTATGCATTTATGCACATAATTATTTTGTCATCATAATCGTTGTCATTGTCATTTCTTTAGTATTGTTACCTTATTAAGGGATGATTTTTCAAATATTTTTTCAGTAATGTATGTTTTCATGCTTCCTTCTTTTTATTAGCTAAAGTGTAAGTTTCTGTTGTGTCAGATAACAAGATCTTCTTTCTAGGAAATGTGACTAAAAATACTCAACCAGTTCACTTCTGGAAATTGCCTAATTATGGGAGAGATTGTTAGTGTCCTGCTCATTGCTTGAACTGGAAAATGTTAAAGCTGGAATGATAAGGGAAAATCTTTTATAAAGCTTTGATTTCTTGCAGTTGTATCAGCTGCTGAGATAAAGTATTAAATGGATATTACATGTTGTCTGGTACACCTTGTTAAAAGTTCAAATTTTTGTCTTTAACAGCATTGATACCTGCATCAGGTTGAGAGTTGGCACTTGCAGAGTTAAAACATTGGGTTGGGAGGGTGTAGACATGTTTCATTTGGCACAGTGGTGGGCTCTTCTAGGCATGGTGAATAATCCTCGGATATCGTAAATGGCGGGAGCCACTGGGGACATATGGCAAATATCACTATGTAAATCCTGTAAAATGTTTTTATCTGACATGCATCACTATTTGTACTATGCCACTGTCTCACCAATCTGTAGAGAAGAAGTAGGTGATGGCCCATAAATCTTTACAGCCACATAATGGAGGATGCTAGGAACAAAAAGTGTGTACCTTGTACATCTGTAGAGATTATACTTGAAGCCTAACTACAATGTAGTTCTAAACTATAGCAAGAGGTGACAACTATGATTTAGGAAAACCCACATGTGTTAAATAGTATATTAACTTCTAAACAACCAGGTTGATATTTAAATTTGAGCACATGGTGAATGAAAAACTTGTTATTTGAACAGGGGGAAAAAATGAAATGGATGTAATTTTGTGGAAAATAAAACAGAGATTATTCAGTATATCTTAAAAGTGAAGCAAATTTCCTTGTTGCCAAAATAAATAACATTAATTCACAGGGGTGTTTTTCATGTGCATTCACATATGTGAAGATAGGTTGATTAAAGGTTAATGTAGCCCTTTAACTACAGACAGCTGCCAAACTATGTTAAGCTATGTAGCTTGTCAGCCCTGTGTTAAACTGAAAAATTTGTGCATGTCATATATATGTTGTCAGTCTTTTTTGAGGTTTCAGGTGTTTTGGGCTGTGATGTTGTGTTATTGGTTGACTGCTTTACCCTTAAAAATTAAGGCACCTCACTCCTTTGAAACATCAGGGCTACTCCCCAACAACACACAGTATAACCCAGAAGACCTAAATCCTCATCAGCACCACTCTGAGGACCTCATATATAACATTAATCTTGTTTGTTCATACATTCTTTCAGTGCAAGAAATTTTTTAGATTCTGTTATCATTAAGTAATTTAAAAAATATTTGATAGTTCTGGGCATCAAGGAAAGAAACACGTTCAAGTGATGGCAGTGAGAGTTCATATGCTGGCCGCCTGTCATCTTCGCAAGAAGCAGAATGGTCACCAGATGTGGATACTTCAACCTATACCAAGTCCGGTCTTCAGATCCATTCGGTGGCCACAAAGAGGAGTAGAAGTGGTGCAATTACATCATTAGAGTTGAAGCGAAGAAACAGTGATCCAGCCACAAAGTGTGGAATGTTAATCAGAGATCAGCCATCTGGAGAGGATGTTTCTGCCAAAGTGTCAGATATGTTGGAGTGGAAAGGAACTGCTACATTCACAATTGCAGGTCACAGGTTCAGAAAAGTTGCAAGGTTTTCCAAGGAAGATAGGTGCGTTTCCTGTGATAAACCAATGGATGCCTTTATGCCACAAGGGTACAAGTGTTCTGGTAAGAGAAAATGTCTTTGTCTCCTCTGGATTATAGTGCATGATATTAGTGATCCTCAGTCTTTAAAACTGTCTGCCAGTGCACTTGTTGATGTAGTATAAAATTGCCACAATGTTTTAATGTTCTGAGGTCCAAGTTATTCTGAATGAAATGCTTAATGGCCCAATATTGACCAAAGTTGCCAAAAAAAAGCACTCATAGCAATTATGACAATTTACCCAGGGCCACTGACTTGTGTTGGTAATTTCAACATTTGTCCTTAGCATGTTAATACAGTGAAACCTGGATTTTACTTTTCTAAAGGGACCATTTGGAATGAGCCACGTTGTTGCTTTAAGCAATGTCACCAGTTAATGCATTCTTTATACTCCTCTGTTGTTGGTGCTTAAGGAGCCAGTATCTGGAGGTGGAGTGCCTTTAAATTGAGCTCTGGTGGTGGGCATAGCTTGCTTGTAGCTGTCCTGTAGAGAATTGTGGGGTTAATGTGGACTGGACCCTGCTCTGCCATACATTCAGAAAGTGGTACCTTTATCATAAATGAGGGAAAAGACAGGCAGTGAAAAGAGCACTGAATCTATTAGTTACCCATGTATAATGCATATTCAGTAGCTAGAAATCTGTTACAATTGCTGTTTACAAATTCTTTTAAGGTTTGCTGTACCCTAGGATCAGGACTTCTGAAGTATGACCTCTGGTAATGTAGGAAAAGGTTGGGAAGGTCTGCTGAAGGTATTGAATGAATAGTACATTATAGCACATTAGTACTAATCCTTATTTTATCAGTATGTTCTATTTTGTGGTATGTAAAATGATCTGACATTAATAGTGCAAACAAAAATCGGACATAATGTTTGAATGTTCCTAGGCTGCAAGCAGTTATTCCATACAAAATGTATCAAAAATGGAGGCATCCTACGGATACCATGTCAGCAGCAGCAGTCAGCTCAGTCAGTACGCAGGAATAAACGTAAGACGTCTCGAACACAGCATGATATGGTGAAACCTACATCAGGTAGCAAATTCAATCTTACTGGAACCTCCGAGTTTACAGACAGCACAGACAAAATAATATCAGATGCTGCCGAGTTACAACTGATGCAAGATTTTATCACACAAAAGGCAAGTTGTAGGCATAAATATAGGAGATGGTTTCATAGGTCCTTGTGGTCAGAAAAGTTCGTATGAACATGTGTCCAAATTTTATATGGTTATGGAGCTATGACCACTTGATACTTAGGATGAAAGGTAGAGATTATTGAAAAATATTAAATAAAATAAAAAACACAATAAATGATAAACTGAACATCTAAATTTAACTTTGTGAAAGAAACTGGCTTTAATTTACACTGACCTATGCTTAAAGCAGGTTTTCACACACCCTGCCCGCAGCCACAATGCATCGCACCATTTTGTTGTGAATAGCACATATCAAGTGCTAGAGATAAGTCTGAAATGTTGTGTCACTGACCTTTATTGTTGGTAGAAGCATTGCTTTTTCAAGTTTGAAAATCATATAACATACTGCAAGAGGTGTGACATGTAGGTCACAGGAGTGCATTTGCAAGAATTAAAAAACATCCGTATCACAATAAAAGTCCCAAATGACACATTTGCAACTCAACATCACAATTTTATGTCACAGGGGTATTAATATTTATTTACCATTTCAATTATAGCATGTAATTTTATGTACAATTAAGTAAAGTATCAAGGGAGATACTGCAGTTTGTGAATACTTATATGATGAACATTTTTTTAGTTCCTGTGCAGTGATATTAACGTGTGTGTGTGCGCGCGTGCATGCATGCGTGTGCATTTTCGTGAGAGAGAGAGAGATTCTGATGAAGGCATATTGCAAATAGGATTATACCAAGGCCTTGTTCTATGCCCAAGTTGTGTTTAAAGTGGGCATAAATCAGAAAAGCATAAATCAAGCACAATTTTCATATAAGAAAAAAGGACTTAAATAAATCCAAATCAACCAGCCAATGGGTGTTAAGCCAAAAATGAGAAGGCATAAATTAAGATGTAGTGTAATTCATAAAGGGGCTTTAAAGAGAAAAAGGCCTAAAACATGGGCACAGAACAAGACTTTGGGGTTCTTCATTTCTGGATGTTTCCTTCCTTAGCTGAGATCTGTGGATGGAGAGTAGCTCTTTGTGTTAGACCCAGCTGGGTTGGTGCTCCCCACCCCTCATCACTTGAGGGTGGAATCAGATCAAGTTTCTGAACCATGGTGTTTTTGAGAAACCATACTAACCAAATCCAGAAACTGACTAATCCTCTGAGCATTCTTTGTTTCCCTTGTGTTACACAGTGAACCAGTGGTGCCAGTTTGTGGGCTGCAATACCACTGAGGCCAGTGGCTGGGAGTATTTTCCAAGGGGCAGTCAGATATACTATCTGTGCTGCTTAGTATGTCTCACATGTATACTACCATTTTTAAAATGATTGTATTTGTTGTGATGAATAAGATATGAAATTGTTGACAGTGGTTACTCATTTCATATACAGTACTTGTCATTATGTATTTTCTAGGTTAACAAAACGTACAAGTAGAACTGTTAGCATGTAGTTGTGTTCAGGAGTTGTTGAAGTTAAGAATGGTGCTCTGAGGGTTGAGAATTATTACAGTGGACCGTACTAGACTGTCATGCCTTGAATTAGTCAGTCAGAAGTCTGTCATCTGGAAAGCTCTGCATTGCAATTTGTGAGACAGGTAACCAATGTTTTATATGAGCCCACTGTGTTTGCATCTTCACTGTAGGATGGTGACCTCTGCTGGACAAAGCAATTTCTTGCGAAACAGTGATACTTATCTACAAAACTGTATTGTATCAAATCTTGGAAACTATCATTTTTGTCATTTCAGCTAATTATAGCCCTGTTAAATGTAACTTTTAATTTTTGTATTTTGTGAGGCTGGCAGCTGTGTATGTGTGTGTGTGTGCGTGCGTGCATTTGTGCAGTTATGTTATATGTGCTACTTATGTACTTACAGATATACAAAATTGAGAGTGATGAGGGTATGAAACCAAAGAAACCAAGTGAAGTGGACCGAGTGTTCAAACAGGCACTGAAGGAGTTCAAGGACAATCTTGTAGCGACATACAGTGTGATGAACAAACAGGGTGCTGAGGGCCTGAACATAAAGTACAAGGACCTCATTGCAAACTTTCTGCATGTGAGTCACAATTCTGTGTTAATAATTTGTTACATAATTATTTTCAGGTCACCATACATTTATTGTTTCCTTAAAGGAAGCAATAAATGTATGGTGTGGTCATGCATGTTTACTCCTGTGTCATATTTTGTGTAACAAGTGCAACAGATGTCTCGTATTTGGTATAGAGGTTGCCTTGTATTTTTTAAAATCAGTGCCAACAGTACTGTATGACAGCTATACACACAGTGAAGAAACGTTAAATATAAGATGTGGTGGGAAATTAACACTTCGGTGCCTAACCTAACATCAGGTATACCTGTCGCACACTGTGGCTCAATAAGCCGAATGTCAGCTATAGCTGATGGCCAATTATGGCTGTTCTTATGCAGCCCTCATTTAGTTCTGGTCTTCTGCAGCTCCCACCAGGCATTTAATTCCAGTACCAAAGGGTCATGGATGAAACTTTGTTGTAGTATTGTACAATTTTTGTCAGAAACATCATGAGTCTGGTGTGGTGTGGTAAGGCCATCAAAAGAAATATGCAGTTTTTATTTCTTCACCCATATACAGTGAAACACCCATTGTTTGTTCCTCATTATAAGGTTTTCCCATATATAAGGTCCAGTTTCAGCTACCCAAAGTCCATATTTCTATGACTGAATTTCCTCCATTTTAAACTTCTTTCAATGTTGTCAAATTGAGTGGCCACAAGAAGGAACTTTAATTTTGATTGAACTGTATTTGGTTGTGGTTTAGTTAATGACACTAATTAGCTCAGACCATATAGCATTAAGATTTCATTGTTGTTACATTCATATATAATCAGAGGACAACAGTTAATGCAGTATGGGGAAAGAGAAGAGATAATTGAGAAGGAATGGTACATGCTGGAAAATGCATGGAGTGGGACAATAAAAAAAGAAATCAGTAATTTTTGACTGGCTAAGGGGTTATTATTCCCATGTGTACATATTTCTACTCCTTTTTGTGGAAGGAAATATGTTGTCATGGTTATGACATGAGCCTGCTGGTGTGTGAAATAAGGAAAGTTGGTATTTTATGGCAGTGGTACCATATGTCTCTATTTTTGTGAAAATGTGAATATTGGAAATCCTCTTGCCTGTTACTGTTTCAGGAAGTTTTGAGTTGTGAAAGATACACACTAATTAGGCCTGTCGAAGAAACTTCGGTAATCAGCAGCTCTGAAATCGTACAGAAAGCTGCAGGGCCTGCAACTGTGGCATATGCATTTATTAAATTGTCAGCATCTGCTGGGTTTCATGATGCTTTTGAAGAAAATTTCATAATTGCATTGTTCTTTGTTTTCTGCAGGTGATGCAAACTGTGTGTCATCAGGAGCGAACTGGGGAAGATTTTGCTGTTACAATGGGTGTGAATGCTTTCCGAGGCTTCATGAATGAGTTCATGAACCTAACACGCCTTGAGGAAAAACCTAACAAGGCAAAGCGAAAGAAGGAAAAGAAGCGCAAGATTGAGGATGCAATAACATATGCTGGTCACAATTTCCTCCTCACAATTATCAACATTCCAACAGCTTGTGAAATTTGTACATCATTCTTCATGTGGCCTATAGAACGAGGTCTGGTGTGTCAAAGTAAGTATCACAGGACCCAAAAGATTTGATATGTACTCATTGATGATTAAGGAACCCCACTTGCTGTACTGCTGAGAGGTGTGTTGTGTTTTTCACAAAAGTGTGGGGGGCCTGGCTTTATTCTGTTCACAACTATATGGGATATGCAGTATTTTTACTGATTTATGATACAGGCTGTATACATATGTTATTATTCAGAAGTTGGTGGTTGTCATAAATTGACAAAAAACAAAAAGTTGTTTGGAGACTTCTTTTGAAATGTTTTTGATGGTACATCCATACCATGAGTAGGCTGCCTCATTATTCAGTTTTCCCCAGAGTATGTTATAATAGCTGATTAATAATGATACCCTTTACAGATTGCAAGTTAACATGTCATAAGAAATGCTACTCAAAGGTAACAGTGATGTGTGGGAAGGATGGAATGGGAGGTTCTAGCCAGGAAGGATTACGCGTGTTTGGTGTTCCTCTTCAACAGCTTGCAGTTGGTGATGGCAAAGTGCCCATTGTTGTGGATAGGCTTATTACAACAATAGAAATGTATGGTCTCTACACTGAAGGCATTTACAGGAAATCAGGGGTAGGTATCAGTTTTAACCTCTTTGCAAAATTAATTTGTAAATAGGCATTGAAAATCTGAGATTTTCACAGTGGTGTTGCTGAGGAATCAGTGCTGTAAGGATGTGACACTATTACTGGATGAGTTGTTGATGTTTCATAGGATCAAAGTCTCTTTATGTCAAAGGTCAGGCTTCACCCTTGAAGGTGAAGGCACTTCATTCCTTCAAAATGTCAGGAGCAATTTCACCCAGTGCCATGGCGTCACATCCCTAAAGACCTAAATACTGATGTTATAGGCAGTTCATTAACTGTTGGGCTGTTCACCCAGATAACTGGGTGCTTCACATGTAACTGTCGAGGCTGTAAAACTCTGAACTTGTGCATTTCACATTTTGGTTTTCATTTGTCACAAAACCAGTTATCAGAGTATTGTTAAATTTGTGCCCTCTTTTTATACATGAACATATTGTGCATTGTGTGAAAGAAAAGAGGGTTTTGTTATAACACAGAGCATACAACAGGCATTACATTGTACATTTCCTACAGTACTGCTTGTTACACTTCTGCTCTTGAACGTACTGGCTAACACATAGCCATATTAACCCTCAAATGACAGTGCAGTTCATGTTCCAACTACCATCCAGGATGGAGGAGGTTTAAATTGAAAGTAACCTAAAATGCACTCACTCAGTACGGTGCACAGAGGGTGACAGCACATGAAGAATGAACAATGATACATTGCACAGAGGTTGGTAGTGAATGGTCACGGTTACTTTCACATTGCACAGTGATCAGTCGCAATACAGTGCTCGATTGTGTATGTTGTAAAGTGTGGAATGCAACTGTTACACAGCTGAGTGAAGTACAAAACATACAAAATGTTTTACCGTCTGTGAGCATCATTTTATGCAACACCGTGTTATGTAAAAAATTAATTTGTTCCTTGGTCTTGCTTGTTTATTACATAAAATATTTATTTTTTCCAGGTAAGCTCCAAAGTAAGGGAACTGAAATCTCGAATGGAAGAAGGGAATATAGAAGGCGTCAGTTTTCAGAACTATCAGGTGCATGTACTGGCAGCCGTCCTTAAAAGTTTCTTTCGTGAAATGCCTGAACCTCTGCTAACATTTGACAGTTATGAGGACTTCCTGAGAGCAGCAAATCTCACAGACCCTCAAGACAGAGTCTCAACACTGTTTGCTATTCTGAAAAAACTTCCCAAACCAAATTTTGATCTTATGGAGAGGTTGATCTTCCATCTAGCCAGGTTAGTGTGGGTTCCTGTATGTGTGTTTGCAACATTTCACATTATTTTATATTTGTACCTTTGCTGTGTTAGTTTACTTCAAGCTATACCACTTGAAATTGCCATTCTATTTAATCATACTCTGTTAGCAGCATTGGCTCAAGAGGGTATAGTTGTTAATACTACCTGCTTTATAAGAGAAGATATCTGTTGAAGTGTGATATTGGGATAGTTGAGAGGGCCCATGTAAAAGCAGAAGATAAAACCAGGTATTTTTTTGTTGTGGCAATTGTTTCTCACATCTCAGAAATGTACTGTATTTACCCAAATGCAGGATGACTCTAATCTAAGACCCCCCCCCCCCCCCCCCAAAAAAAAATTGTGTATGCTAAAAAATTGTACTACTAATTTCATACATTTAATACACAACACACATCAGATTCAATCTGCCTTTACAATCAGTGTCACTGCCTCCATCTTTACAATCAGTGTCTTCATCTTTTTCACACTACATTCCCATCCTCTTCACTGCCATTCCACAACATATCATCATCAGTCTCCTACACTGCACTGGATATACAGCAGCACTTTTTAAACCCATTTACAGTCACTACTGGTGAGATGCACTGCCATACCATTATGATCCACATTGACTAAATGATACATTTTTATTTTTTGACTTTTAAGCTTACTTGGACCCATGAAGATTCACAGTTTTCTTCACAGCTGGTGTTGAAGGTGTTAAGAATTTAAATTCATGTGTTCTGGATTCTGTGTCTTGTCTGTGGTCTAATCAGTATAAGTTTATAGTTGTTGTTATGGTGTTTAATTTGTGGATTGGTCCAGGTTTTATTGTTGAGCCTTGTAGTTATTTTTAATTTTTCAGTAGCCATTTTGCTGTTACTTCCCCTGGACTAGATTTGTTCTCAGTTACATATCTTAACAAGTTACTGTTTGGGGTTGCCCAGTGATTGAGAATAGTTCGATCTAAGGGGTCCATCAACTTAGGTGCTTCTTTGGTTGATTAAACAGAAACATGACTAAAAAACTAAACTAAACTCCGTGGCTTTAGTCCGCGAGCGAACCATACCGACAGAGCGACCGCCGCCGGTAGGCGAAGTTAGTGCCAACTTTTGCGGATAGAGGGGTGTCACGTGGTTAGCGCA
>Ga0123355_10009122_pt1 | contig 15045 bp, 6 predicted proteins | sample TergutEmb28metaG_3_FD_89872 | JGI IMG/M metagenome (GOLD analysis project Ga0123355, IMG submission 89872) | Embiratermes neotenicus P1 segment gut microbial communities from Petit-Saut dam, French Guiana - Emb289 P1 | ecosystem: Host-associated > Arthropoda: Insects > Digestive system > Gut ...
AAAAAAAAAAAAAAAAAAGCTAAGCGGAAGGCGTATTCGTTATTCACAAACCCCACCCACTGTTGTGATAGCAGATCGGTAAGGCGTTAATAAAGCTAGTGCTGCTTGACCCTAGAAGATGGGACCGATACACTGTGCTGAAACGTCGGTAGCAAAGTACCAACGTAAGCTGCATGACTTCCCAGAAGAGCAAAGACCGAAAGAAACCATTGATATCATTCCCGGTCATTGGTGCGCGTATTTGGAAACTTTTACCGCACAGTAGCCCTATTCTGAAAGCTAGGTAACCAATTTTGGTTTACATTTTATTTTAACCGTATCGAATTGCGCATTTCAAGTTCATTTGACAAATTGGACGTGAATTAAGATCATGCATGAACTCTAGTTTGAAGGATGACACGGTAAACCGTGGCTGTGTTGTCAGGTTCTAGAGATTTGTGGTGTTGCAGGCCTGTAATTACGTCATTCACCGAAACGGCCGAACATTTAATTTATTTGAAAAACTGCACCCCCGTGTGAGCAGGAAATCTAAATCTGACAGTAAGGTGCTTCGTTCTTGTATGCAATTAGAAATTTGACAACAGGGCTTGAGCAGGCCACGACCTTGAATAGTTCTGTAGTGTTGAACCTTGTATTGCCCGGCTGGTTTTCGAGTAGCGCTGTCTGGTGTCATTGACCGTGGAATGTGACGCTTATGTGGAGATATTCCGAGCGTTTTGTGATTTCCTAGATTAACACAAAAAATTGTCACCATTCTGTTTATTCTGAATTGAATATTTATTATGTAACATGATTATAAGAAGTTGTTTAAAGTTCAAAAATATAGTTGGTGGCAGAAAAGACAGAAATTTTGTTTTCGTTTGAGGGATGGAAGGGATATGGTTTCGGAAGAGTACACGTGTTCATACGGGGTTCTCAGGGGTGAGTTAATGGAGTGCGGGTGAAGAAAGAAGTATTGTGGAGGGGGGAAGCTGGCCGCATCCATGGTCGCCATGCCACGGCGAGTCAGGAGGGGCATTTAATGAGTAGAATCTTGGGAGTGCGGTTGGAAGCAGGTATTAAGTATCAGTGGTGAAGAAAATAATATTTTCATGTGGTAATCAATGTAAGTTTTTGTGTGTCTGGTGGTTAGGTTTCCGGCAGATGTTCGGGATTTGGTTCATGTCTCCTGTGTGCAGGGTTTCTCTTCCGAATTTTACCGTGCTCGACGCAAGCCAAGGCCATTTCATATGAGACTTGCCGACTAGCATTTATTCTGTACGTGTTTTATACATGTGGCGATAGGTGAATGTTAAATTGTACCTTAAAGTGTGTTTTACCTTATTACGTCTTATCTGGCCACAATTTGGCGAATTTCAAGAGGATTTTATGCTTATAATATCGATTGGGCCTCCAAGTGAAACTTCAAAGATGGCGACTACATATTTCTACGCTCGGCATCAAAACGGATTTTCATTGCATTTTGAGTACATTCTCGTATTTTAATTATTTTTTAAAACCTTTCGTCTTTTTGGTTTTTAGTGGTTACATTTGTGTAAGTATAGATAACCTTTAAATCATCGTTCCCAGTATGTTGGGCTGTGGCTTGCGTGTAGAGGGTGAATGAACTTTTATTTCCTGGATTTTGTTTGATGAACGCTATGGGTTCATTAGTGTACGTGCATGTCTTGGCACTCCATTTTGGTGTCTTTTTTTAGCATATGTATTTTTTGATTGGTGTTGATGGTAAATATTATTGTTCCAGCTTCCCAACCTCATTTCTCATAAAGTGATACTTGTTCATTGTTTTGGGGGCCGATACACAAGCAACAACGGACGGCCCTAGAGGACCGGGGGGTGCTTCTCGTGTCTTAGGAGGAAGGTGAGTTGCATGATGTGTTGTGGCCATAGTATATTCCTGCTATCAAATGCACTTTGCATGATTTCTGCCCGGAGTCTAAAATTGTAAAAGCCAGATTGTATAATATGGGTGGGTGTTGGGGGATCTACAAACATGTTTATGCTGTTTGGAATAAGGAAGAGTTGTGACATTGGTATGTATTTATAAAGGGGTGCACAAAACACAGTAGTTTTCAAGGACTAGGAATACCACTTTTAACAACAAGGTCTTACATGCAATATTTTATTAAGCATTATTGTCCCTAGAGTTAAATTTATGTGTAGATGAAATTGTTGATGTTAATGAGTATGAAGCGGAATTTGGCATAACACATCAACTACTGAACAAGTATTTCATATCTGGCAGATGCTGGAGAAAAATGGGAAAACACTGAAACAGTCCAACAGCTAAAAGTGTTTGAGAAAGCAAGTGATTAAATTAGGTAAGAAGTAGTGTACAGTACTGTTGCTGAATTTGGTATGCACATTAAATTAATTGGGCTGTTATAATGTGTGTAAATATTCCTGTATTGGAGCCTGTATAGTGACAAGTTGATTCAGTCTGTGTTCAGAATGGTTTGGAACAAGGATATATATTATCATTTTTTTGCATTTCATTTTGAAGTACACCATTAGAAAATTCAAGAAAACTAAAAGGGATTTACTGGATTGTTGGACACACAAGTGTCATTCATGGGAAGACAGGTGCAGAGTGCATCTCCCCCCCCCCATCTGCTGTCTAAAAATGTACAAAGTGTATTACAGTCTTATTTCACCCATTGTGTTGTAGATACATTACTTGGTCTGTCTCATTAATGGGTGTGCGTGTGCGTGTGGAGGGTTATGAGAGAATATTTAGATCTAAGATTTGGGAAGTGATATGAAGCTGAAAGCAGCTGCATAATGAGGTGGTGCATATTGTGCATTCTTAACAGGGTATTATCAGGTTGTTGAAATCAAGGAGGATGAGATAGAATTCAGTATAGTGCCATTCTGCTTTGTAGGTTGTCCGAAAATGTCAAACTGGGGACACATTCTTTCAGATGTTCCGCGGCTATTTAGCAGTTAGCATGTTCTTCTCCAGCTACTACTTTGCTTGCTGATCTCCAAGTCCAGCCATTTTTTTTGCTTTCTGTGTGTATTTTGGGTGTAATAGTAAAATTTTTTCCCTGAACTATTGTAGACATTTAAAATTTTTAAAAGGTACAGGTTAAAAGTTTTGGTATTGTTTTGGAACGTGATATTTTATGTTCTGCCTTCCTGGATGGAGGGAGACACTGCATTTTTGGTAGAAGCGCCTCATTTGAGTGATCTTTTTTTTATGCATACTTCATTTAACATTCACTTGAACCACTGTCTGAAGGAATCAAATTATCAGAATCTCACACAAAAGAAACTGAGAGGTAAAATTGTTTTCAAATTTCTGTCACAATATTTTTTTAAGCAACACAGTACAACACCATACTCATTATCACAGCACTCTGGAAGTTACAGGATAGCTCACAGGGCTTCAGAAGAGAATTACACAGTCTAGTGATTAAAGCTTAAAACTATGTAGTCATACCACTTGTCTGCACCATGTTTTTAACTGACCATGGTCAGATATGGGTGTGTGTGTGTTTGGTAAAATGCCAAGAGATGTACGAGTAGTGATTTTTACAGAGGTCAGTAGTAATTTTTACACAGGTCAGAATTTTCAACCCAGGTAGCACTCACTTGCAAAAGGTTAAGGTTTCCAAGTAGTTTAATGCATATACATACAGTCTTGATCTGTGAGCTTGAAGAGTAGAGGCCACTTAAAATATGTAGCCATAAGTGGAAGAACAACATTAGTATTGATCTTAGAGCAACCATTAGCAGGCTGTTGTAAACACAATAATGAGCTTAATGTTGGGATAGTAAGAAAGTGAAGTAGGGATCAAATTTGTTTGGCGGTTTCTTCAGCACTCTGGTGGCTGCAGCTGTTATTGTGAAGTATAATCTTGTGTAAGGGACTGATGAATTGCTTATAAATTGTTTATTGCAGGGACGAATCTCGCTCCCTTTCCACAAAGCGGCGCTGGATCCCTCCTTCAACCGTAAGACGAGATGCACTCACCCCAGAAAATCGTAATGATCTCATTTTTCGCAAGGTGGGTGGTATTTACTGGACACTGGGGAAAACTGCATAAATGGCAGTGATTTAACAGTGCGCTTTTTATACAGTCTACCATCTGGTTATAATTTGGAGCCATCTTTTGGCATGATATTATGTTGAGCTTGAAATAAGTGATGAAATTTGATGAGAACCTGTTGCTGTATAAAAGAGCATATTGCTTAACCACTTATTATCATTCATTATGCATGCCCATTGTAATGTTCACAGTAGTTCCCATCAGATGAAACATGAGGCAGGTGTATTCAGTGGAAGTTCGCTCTGTATTTCCTTAAGATTTATGTATTTTAGTAGTTGCTTTCTTTCTAATATTTGAACCCAAATATTTTATTTGAGTTTTCTTGATCTGCTGCATGCTTGTTGCTTGTGTCATCATTGTCCTTGGTTTGATCACCATAGTGAAACTTTGTGAAGAATACAAATTACTGAACTCCATGTTGTGAGGTAGTCACCTCACTGTCTTATGTTTTGATCTGCCCACTCCAGAAATCTGTTCTGACGGCTGGCTGGGGCCACATTGAATGCTTCTAAAGACATATGAACTTTTAATTTGATTTTGTATCATCTTATGTTTTGGTTTTTCAAAATTGGAAGATACATACAATGTGCAGTTTCATATTTTCAACAGATATAAAGAACACAAGGTATGATGAGGCAAATGACATGTTTGTATATAATATACAAAGCAGAGATCTTGGAATTCACATTTTTCCCACACAACTTTCTTGTGAATGGGGATGTACGAGGATCATGGCTTGGTCCCAAAGTTATAATGTGAGAAATTTATTACTTCAGGTGCGGGGTATACTCAACAAGCTCACCCCAGAGAAATTCCAGAAGCTGAGCGATGATTTACTCCAGACAGAACTTAATTCAGGTGTGATTCTTAAAGGAGTTATATTGCTGGTGAGTAGAGATAGCTGCAGTCACTTTTCACTTTGGTGCCTAACATTTACTGGAGTCAGTGTGTTGTGTGATGCCGAGAAAAGATGTTATTTACTAAAGTCATCAGCCAAGAAAATGCAAAGTAATGTGCAGCCTTCCGGATATTTTGCAGAGTTCAGTGGACACTTAATTCTGGCTTTATTGGGTTAATGCCAGGTATATATTTATTTATTCTGTGTGACTGCTTTTTGAAGCCTTGTACATTGGTTAGTTTATGTTGATAATGTTCTAGGACGCTGGCCATTCTGTCTGTCTGCACCTACCCTTGACCAGGAGGGTATCCCAATACCAGATCTCATGATGAGGCCCCCATGTAACGAGTCAAGCAGAATTAATGTTATGAGCACTTGGATAGACCACTTAGGAACACTGTTCCATTGGCTTTTTGGAACATGTGGTGGCCCTTGTATTTGTTATTCCAAGTTGATCGTTACTGTTGCCAGCACTGTACCGTCTTGGATATGTATAATTGTTACAGTGCTATAAATTTTGAAACTTGCAGGACCATGGTATTCATCTAGGGTGGTATTTTTACTGGAATGAAGAAATCTGACTAGGAGCTCTGGTCATTTTAGGAATAGTAATTCCAAAAGAAATTTGTGTGAATGGCTTGTAGTATTATCTTTATTGCGTTCGCTTCTGTAGAATTTCCATCAACAGGAGGACCAAGGCAAAGTGCATGTAGTCCACTGTAACATCTTGGTATTTTCAGATCCTTGAGAAAAGTGTCAATCAAATGATGCTTTTTGTACTTAGTACGTGCGTATTTGTTGACTGCGTGTTCATGAGAGCAAAGTCAAATACATTTTTTTTGCAACACTTCATCTGTGGTTCACAAATAACACAAAATGTTTCGTGTGTAGTGCCCAGTGTTCCCACCTGTTAATAATGACATTTCCATGTCCATCCTCCCTGTCAAGTTTGGTTTGGAATGTTGGGGATCATTATTTGCATGAAATCATCTTTGGAATTCTGTTTATCTGAACTCTATCATGTAATCGTGCTTTTATTCTAAACCTGTTAGAACATGACATTTCAGAGGCTTAGAAATCTAGATTCTTAATGTCATAGTCTATGCAAAAGGTTCATTTTCTTTGGTGCATAAGACATTCTCCTTGGTTACTCCTGGTCATGGTCACTGGTAAGCAAAGAACTTTTTGGTTTTGTCTTAGTTGCTCAGCTCAAACCATATCTCACTGTGGAGTTTAAGTCTTAAGACTAGAGCATATAGATTGTAGCCTGCAGCCGAACATATATAAATCAAACCATAATTTAAATGTTTGAATGCCTGATGCACTATTTGTGTGAAAGCCCACTCAAGGTTAGACTACAAGCATATTAAAATGCAGTTGACACCAACTTTTTTATTTGTGAAATGGTAATGATTCAACAAAATGATACAAATTACACAGAAATATCTTATTTTGGTTGCACAGATGTGTACATGTTATTTGAAGTTTTGACTGTGTTTGTCACTATTTGAAGTTGAACTGAATTGAGTGTGGCTGAGGATAGAAGGTGTATGTTTTCAGGTTCTTTGACTGTGGAGTTATAAAGGTCTTCTTTGTTTCAGATCTTTGATAAAGCCCTCGATGAGCCGAAATACAGTTCTATGTATGCACAGTTGTGCAAAAGGCTCTCAGAGGAAGCTCCAAACTTTGAACCACCAAACAGTCCTTGTACCTTCCGTTTACTGCTTCTGAACAAGTGTCGTACTGAGTTTGAAAACCGTTCCAAAGCATCTGAAGCATTTGAACATCGCGATGGCCCCCTGGCGCCGGAGGAGGAGGAGCGACGACAGCTCACCAAGCGCAAAATGCTTGGCAACATCAAGGTTTGCACATTTCTCAGTAAATACGCTTTACTTGTCCATTTCACCTAACAAGAGGAGGCATTTGGTGAAACCACTTTGATTTGGATCCAGTTTTATGGTGTGGAAGTGAATTTGGGACTTCAGGACCATAATATCACAGTAGACACAACCACAAATTGTTTATTCAGGCAAGTTTCCGTCACTTTGTTATTTACTGTTACTTCATGTGTCTGAAACGAAGGTGCCTTTAACTTTTAAGTGCCTAAATGGACATTCTGTCCATCGTGCTATGTAGGTGTGGAAGGCAAAGTGGACATTTTTGTCTAAAACATGTAGGGTTTTCATATTCAGTACAATACTGGCCGGACACTGGGAGTGTAAATAATCTGTAGACATCCTGCAGACATAAACTAATCTTTCATTTGTACCTTATGCAAAGGGGGCTTGTAGCAGAACAGAAGGAATATACCATACAATGGTTTATTCAGCACTGTTGAGAAATATTCACGTTTATGCTCCACCACCTGTATATTTAGGTTACCCAGGTACTCATTGAGCACACACCTGGTAGGAAGAATGAATTGTTTATGTGTGTTTACAGCAGAATTTGTGTGCTGTCCAGGAACCGAACCATCATCCTTGGTCTAGTAGTCGTATGCTTTAGTCACTGCTCTAACCCATCCCTTTACTCAAAGAACAGTTTGCAGCAAAGTTTTCATGGTATATTTGTCCAAATATACGAATAAGTTGAAACTGCCAGCTATATTTACCCATAATGTATTCTATGCAAGAATAAACATAGCACACCCAAGGAAGAAGGTACAGGATGTGTTGTCAGAGAACTGTTTCCTTATGCTGAAATTATTGCTTTCATTATCAGTAGGTGTTCTCTGTATGCAGTAATCTCCCCGTGTAACCCATTGTTGAAACTTAATGCCTAGAGCTGGGCCTTTGTGTGATAGTTTTTGAAATGTCATGATACGCAAAACCCAACATTATGCTTTTTGCAGTTTGAATTCGGCATTGCTTCGTTATATGGGATTGACGCACTGCACGGTCTATCCCCTCGGTTGTAGGAGGCCTGTGCTGGTGACTGCTGTCCTCCAGGCAACCAATTCTTTTCGCCAAAGCTGATGGCCTTCCCATGGTTTTTAGTGGACATGGCTGCAGTCCAGCAAGTTCTACCACATTCCTCATAAGTGTCAGTCTGAAGTCTCTATGTGAAACTTTAGAACCACAGGACTTCAGGAAAATGTGGCTGTTCAGAGATTGAGGAGATGAAAGGACAGTTTCTTCTTCCATTTCCATGTACATTTCGGTCACTTTTGTTGTAGCCCACACGTCAGTTGTAGTCCTTCACAATGGCTGGCTTCAGGGATTTTCTTCTCTCGTCACACAAGTTAACTTTTGCTGGTTAATCATAAATTTGTCAGCATCTGCATGTCACATTTGTTCTTCCGAACTACTGCTGTCATGTCCACCGCTTGTCATGACTAACATTCCTGCTTTCCAGTTTGTGTCCTGCTTCTGAAGTTGTCTGGCTTTCCTTTATTGTTTGGTCTAACTGTACCACAGCAGTTTATTTTCTGTTCTGTCAAATCATTAACTCAGTAGAAGAAAGGTAATTGTCTATCTATAACTTATGTCCATGCCCCTTTACCCTTCTTGTCAGTTGTTTCATTGTAGCATTGGTTGCTGTCATGTCTTCTGTGGCCTGTTTTTTGTCTTTCTGTAAGTACACTTCTGTGCCATGGGTAGCCATAAGTGTCGCACAGTTTGTAAATCCTAATTCTGAAATGTTTATATTTCTTTTGGATATCCTGCTTGAATGCAACCTTCCCTTTGAAAAGTACAGTCACCTCATCAATTGCCAAATGTTCAGAATGGTTGTAGTAATGTCAGATATGCAAGATATAGTCTTGTGTCATGGTGTTAGGGTAGAAAGGTGTGCAGATTTGTTCTGCCCTTGTTCAGTGGTCCCAGAATGTCACATATGTTGTAGCCCAGTCATGCAATAATTGCCAGAAATAGAAACATTTAGGAATTCGTTACTTCTAGAAGAGGGTTTATTTTCTATCATGTCTGTCCAAAAAATTGGTGGTAATATCTATTACTCTTTCTGACTAGCAAATCACTAGCAGATGTGAAATAGAGCATGAAAATGCTCAGAGGTGACAAATAATTATATATGTGTGGAGCTGCATTCTGCTTCTTTCCTGTTTTCATCGCAGTGTTGGTGATGGTTTTTCTTCCTCATTGCAGTAATCTTCATTCTCATCTGATTCTTTGTCTTCATCATGAAGATTTCTCCTGTGAGCCATGGTTCTCATACGAAATGAATTTGATGAGTGATAATTTCGCTGCACTCTGCGACAAATATTCAGTGACGGGGTACTGGTAAAAATACCCAGAAACATATGTTACCTTCACATTTCAAAGTCATTGTGTTTGTAAACTTCCTTTTCAAGAGAACGAAATATAACATAATTCCAAAACTTCTGTCTTTGGAAAAGTTCCTGTTTTTGTACTTTCTTAAAACATTGTATAATAAACAGTAATACACACAACACTGTCTCCTATAATTGACTTTAGTAAATGGAATTTACTGTACTGATCTGTCTTTATTGCTCTTAAAGTTATTCAAAATTATCCTAACTATTGCAATAGACGTTTAAAAAATTCTGGTCTACTGACACTAGAGAGCATACAGATCCCAACCATTTAAAGTTTAACATAGTCTGCAGTGGACCAGCTGGCAACATGTTTCAATACCACGCAGGAGGCCAGGGTTCACTTTCCAGTGAAGTGAATTTATTTTGGTTGTGTCTAGAATGAATTTGATCATAAGTTTCCTGCCTTTGGTAATTTTTTATAACATTTGCCTTTTTTAATTGCACAAGAGTTTGTGTGTATGCAGAATTCTTTCAAATCCTGCCTGGGATGGGGACAGCCCCAGCTTCAGGAAACAGTTCATAGATTGTGATGCTTATGGGTCTTGACTTGGTTTAAGGGAAATAATTATTCTTATTGCAGCTAATTATGTGATATCCATTGGGAGATTTATTAAAGTAGGGGTAACTGGCAACTCATTGTATTTTGTCACTTGCTCTTATCCCAAGTGGGATTGTAAATGAACTTGATTTTACATATCTTTGGAACTCTCTGAAATGAAGGAGATTGAACTTAATAGAAATAAATGTAAATATGAAGGATTAAAATTGGTGTAATACGTATTGGCCGAAATCTTTCTGGACATTGTTGTTTTAAAAACATACATGTCACTGGTTACATAAGTGGATTTTCATGAATGATTCTGAATTAACTGAAGGTTGTGGAAATGAAGTTGTGTCCTGTAAACAGTTTTGAATATCAATATGTTATAAAATGCCCAGGAAATCAGGTCAACTACTACAATGCCCAAAATAGCCAGACCACTTGGCTTGAAATGACCAGGTCTGAAGTTCTCCAAATTTTGTCATGTACTGAGAGTCGACAGTTAAACAGGAACGTACGCTCCCTGTAGGTTAAAAGAAGCCATTTAATTCTTCAGTAATTTTGACATTGGCTAAATTACTTTCTTATAATTCTGTTTATTTGTAACATTCTCACAGTTTATCGGAGAACTGGGTAAGCTGGAGATATTGTCAGAGAGTATACTCCACCGCTGCATTCAACAGCTTCTGTCGGACAAGAAGAAGAACCGTGGAGGTGGGTCCAAGGACATGGCCGAGGATTTGGAATGCCTCAGTCAGATAATGAGAACTTGTGGACGCATTTTGGACTCTGACAAAGGAAAGGTGGGCGTTTCTTCATTTATGTGATGTCTTTTTATGAAGTGATTTTATAGCTGGTCTGCCAATACCCCTCACGCCAATTATCCAACCATTTGCAGTTAAATTAATGATATGTTGAGGACAAGATATTGATGAAGGTGGGATGGTTTCTTCCAGGGTTTACATTCAGTTGGCACCTTGGTGCAGCATGTTGTTTGCGCAGCAAAGGAATAAGATGATTAAAATAATTAACTGCCGATTATTTTCATTAATTTATTTTTCAAATTCACAGTCATTGCATTTTGGTGTTGTATAGGTCCATGTTTTCACCTGATTACAGAAACTGATGAATCAGTATTTTGAGCGAATGAGCATGCTCGCGGAGAATCAGGAGTTACCGCTGCGGATACGCTTCATGCTCCGAGACGTCATTGAGTTGCGTCGGGACAAGTGGGTTCCCCGCAAGGCAACCAACACAGAGGGCCCCATGCCGATACATCAGGTATTTTATATATTCATGTATCCAGATATGATTGTAGTTGGTTGGGGCAGTAGTTCATTGAAGCAATGATGATAATTTGATCTTAATCATTCGTGGTTTCCACCGGAAGATTTTTGTAATCTGGTGAAGGTTAGAAATGTCTGAGCTTCATTCAAATGAAATTGCCATGTAGTTAGGTGTTCTTATGTCATCGTCTGTCATTGTCGTAACATGTTTCTATACATCTTGGTTATAGTGATTCCTGCTTCTTAAATGCATATTCAGTTTAAAGCGTTACTCCTTTTTCATATTTTTTAAATGTATTCTGCTAGACTTAAATGTTCGTAGTGATGTGCAGATGAATTAAATTTAAATAGGTGCTGTGTAAGAGCAGATACATTTATGTGGTGCTGGTGTTTTTAGTATCACCGAATTTTCTTGTGTGTGTGTGTGTGTGTGTATATATATATATATATGCATTCAGCATTCAGAGCCAGAGAATTAAGAAACATTATTACAGGCAATTAGACTGTTTTAAAGTGGTATTTTAAGTGTTTGCCATTAGAGTGCTGATTTGAACCAAAAGTTGAGGTATGCAGCTCTGATTTTTGTTGTATATCAGTTCAACACAGAAATTTGTTGCCTTTTACATAGCAGTGTATTATATATCGGTCATATGGGAATTGGTGACGTTCAGCTGTGAACATTCAGGCCATCATCAGGTCAAACATTTGCATGACAAGTGCAATTACTGGAAGGTGCCTTATTTGCAAGGATGAGATCTCATTTCTTTTACATTCCGTGTTTTGAAAAATGTCTTCATGTGTAGACTCTTCATAGGTAAATCCCTATACAAGGGGTGATGTGAAATGTGTGTGATTGAAGTATAATATACATGTCCTCTTCAGCCAAAGAAGAAGTTACATTCTTATTTTTAGTGTGTTAGACATATTAACATACACCAGGCCTTAACCTTGGGGTCAGAGGGCTTGAAAACCTGTTGTTTTGTCTGCAGCTTCTGTTGCCAAGGAAATGAGAGTGTAATATACTAAAAACCATGGGTGTTGACATAGCATAATAAACCCTCCTGTGCTTGGGGTTTGTGGACCCTTGCAAGGTGTAGTAAGTCGGGATATTTCATTTGCTTTCAGTTATGCTTTCCAAGTTCTCATTTTTAGATGAGTAATTGTATCAGGTTTGTCTGTACTTCTCAGTGAAAGTTAACAAAATAGTAATGGAACTTCTTCATGTGGTATGTATGATCAAGAACAGTGATGTGGTAAGATTGCTTCATTTCCATATTTTCTAACTGGCAAATGATGGCCAGTTGGTAATCTTAATGCACTTGTATAAAATTGCAGTTGGTACATTTTTGCAGGTCCTGTGTTTGTTCAGTGGTATATATGTGTGATGTGTTTGATTTTGTGTGTGATTATAATGTGACCTCCCCTTTTTTAGATAATGATTAGGCAAGCAAGTTCTCATCTTATGTTGGGTAAATACAGTATTTCAACTCTGAAGGCAGTATAATTTAGATAAAAATTAAGTTTATGTAATGACAAAAAAAAGTACAGTATTTTATTTTTTTTTTTTGTGGGAAATTTTGCCTACTGTTGGAAAGAATTGAGTAGCATATCACAATTGTTCTAACACATTACATGATCCTCGAAATAGGAGTTCTTGCTAGCACCTTTGAAGGTTCAGGCACGTGGTAGGTTTCAAAAACTTGATTCAACTTACACAGTTGTTACACAACACATTAGGTGGCTTCAGGGTTACATAATGGGAGCCATAAAGTCGGCTTTTTAAATGTGTTTTCAGTCAATAGATACGAGGTTTTTACCCCAGCAGGCACATACTAGTTCCAGCATGAGAGAATAAGGCTTTTCTTTGTGTTGTACAACAATTTAAATGGCGGAATAAGCTGTTCACTAAGAAATGGTTAACAGTTTGTCTGCAACAATTGAATTCTAGATTCGTGATGAAGAACCTCGCAATAGTGTGCGAGTAGGCTACCCTCTCCCTATTGGGGCTGGTGCAGGCCCTGCAGGTCGCATTCCTGGGGCTGGAATTCCCGCTTTGTTTGGGCATCCCCTAAAGATGCGCGGCTTGGAAGAAGTGTTGCCACCCTTCCCATTGGGTACATCTCTCACACCCATACCAGCTCCACACGACAAGTTCTCGTAAGTTGTATAATCCACCTGTTTTAGAGAAAATTAAATGCTTTGTAAGGGACTGAAGTATCTACATACATTTATTGTTTTGAAGCAGAAATGAAACATTGGTATGAAACTTCTAATTTGCATTTTCCACCACTAGATTTTTATTGTATGATGTTTGAAAAGTTTGAGCTTTATTTCGTCTGGGATAGTATATGCAAAGGTTTCAGTGTATTGACTTTTGGAATGTGTGAGGCATCCGTGTGGAATGTTATGTGAATGTTCAATAATTTGTGATCTGTATATTTTGATTATTTGAAATTTTATGGGATGTGTTGTTTCAAAAGTTTGTACCTTTTTGATGAAAACAGGCAGTACCCTGACTGTTGCTTGTTGGTTTGAAGCCCGGAGTTTCAATTGAAACTTTGTTCTGGATTATATGTTCCAGTGGCAGGTTTTGAATATTTCTAGAATTTGCAAGCTTGGTCCAGAAAAAAAGAATATTGGTACCAGCTCAGCATTGGTAACTGTAATACTCTTGTATTGGATCCTGGAATATTTTGACCCTGTGTCAAGACCTGTAGTTACAGGATGCAGTTTCAGGCTGTTCGGTAAAGTGTTGTGTCCAACTCGGGGTGCACAGATTTCCCAGAACTCTAGAATTCTCAGACTTGTAGGTGCCAGAAGAATGGCATGAAGCAAATTCCATACCAAGGATCCAGAAGTATTACAATCCACCATGCACAATTTAGTCAGCATGGTGACCTGGCATGTGATGTTCGTGCACCTCTGTACAAACCATTGCAACAGTATAGAATGCATGCAGTTATCATGGGGTGCAAACAGCAAAAAGTGTTGGACAACTCTGATTGCAGTGGTTATGAATTTGATTATGGGTATTCGGTTCAGCATAGTTTTTCATATCCGGTGTGACCACCGTCAGTGGTTCTGTTGTTGTCAGATTTTTTTTTTTCTCTTTGGGATGCAGATTTACTGGGAATGGTTTCCAGTCTAACTTCCGCCCTGGCAGCAGTCAGTCACGGCCACAGCAGACCTTCTATCCAAGTGCTCCTAGTGGCAATAGACAGAACTTCAGTCAGAACCTCAGTAAACAGAACCACATTGTCAACAACACACAACAGCAACCGAACTTCAATAACTGTAAGCATATAATGGGTCTTATACTGTTGTTCTTGTAGGATACTGAAGGATTGTTTGTTGTTTGTTTCTGAGCGTGCAGGTATTCTGGTGTGTGATACTGTCGTTGGATGTGAGGTTTATGGTTCTTAGAAATGTTGGCATTCACTCTCATGGAAACACAGCATCATCCCGAACCACACTCGCACTGACATGGCATCATATCAAAGATGACCTGAATCTTCTAATATAGGAATGTTACTGAATGATTTACACGTTATCTTCTCAAACGTTTTATAGCTTCTAGAGTGTTTGAATCATGATAATGGGTTGTTAAAAGTATGGTGTGTATATATGAATAATAGCTTTTACCCACTACATCATTCACTGCCATTTGTTAGACTGGGAAGTTTTTCTGGATATTCTACGTAGGTGGGTCCGTAAGTTTCCGGCCTGACATACAAAGACCGCGCCAAATGCAAAATGCTCTGAGGATATATAGAGCCATCTATTTTGAGGTTACTGTATCAGTTTCAGGTTGCTACGTGCTCCAGTATGCTGGAGGCACTCGTGCTAGTAGGACGTGTTGTAGTGAGCTGCTGAAATGTCGAAAGTCGAGCACCGTGCTGTAATCAAATTCCTCACCAAAGAGGGGCTTGCACCAGCTGCTATCAAACAACGCTTGGATGGCGTTTATGGTGAAG
>Ga0123355_10009123_pt1 | contig 15045 bp, 8 predicted proteins | sample TergutEmb28metaG_3_FD_89872 | JGI IMG/M metagenome (GOLD analysis project Ga0123355, IMG submission 89872) | Embiratermes neotenicus P1 segment gut microbial communities from Petit-Saut dam, French Guiana - Emb289 P1 | ecosystem: Host-associated > Arthropoda: Insects > Digestive system > Gut ...
CACAGCCATACCACAACGTAACACCAACACACATCGAACCAGAGCAATACAACCCATGAAATAACTCAGCACATAAGTCGCAAGCTCCTGAGGATGGATGTATTAACATCCGAAACATGTTGACCGTTAAATAAAGAAAAAATAAAGCAAGTGACATCAAGTTGGTCTCTCTTTACTCAACTATCAAGATGATGCACGGTCCAATAAACATAAAAAAACCTCAACTATTGTTTAGGTTTCAGTCTCATAAAGATGTATGTGTATCATAGTAGAGCAGGTTTATCTGGGTGATGTGGCAAATGAGTTCATATACAATCAGTGTAAGAGGAATGGAATGCATAAAGACATTTATCTCTACATGAAGTGCAATACAGGACCAGAGGCAAATGCCCTTTATTCTGTTGCAAAGATTTCTTTGTGACAATTTTGAACTGGAGGTTCATACTTATGTCCATCTTCAACTGAACACGTCAGTCTGTCCCTCTCAGAGCAATAACATGCAACAGGCCGGCAGTGCTGACGCCTGAATCATTATGTCAGAAGGTGCTGGGTCTGTTGTGCGCTGAATTGCATCGCAATGCAATTAGCAATATAGCTGCATGGAGAAAATATCACAAACTAGACTTCATGTAATTGGTATTAGAATCGACACTGAGGTGCATTCATCAGAAGACTAAGACATTACTGCTCCGAGTGACAGCAAAACTGACAATCGCACAGATGATGTTACTTGCACAATATTCACGCACTGACTGACAATACAGACTGTCAAACTACTGTACCTGTAGTCCACAGGTTTACAGGGGGTCAAAGTGGGTCATGACAAACAAAGCCACTCCACATCAGTACAATTACCCACTTTAGCATTATGAAGACAAGCCAAGGATTTCAAGCTCGATCTTCGAACCAACTAAAAAGACTTGACACAAGCCACAACAGACAATGGTGTATGCACTGTAAGAGCATTTGGTGCTGTATGTTCCATCAAAAACACAAAAACAAAATTCAAGTGTCCAGAATGCAACATACGGTTCTGTGCTAACCAATATTTTAAGGCATATGGCACCAAACTGCATTTCTGAGGATCAACTGATACTAAAATGGAAAAGTGGAACACACAGTGTCAGTAAATACTACCCACTGAAATTAATGAACTTGTGTTTTTCAATGGCATCTTCTTGATGAGATAATTGGGGTGAATGGGGTGTGGATTTTACAGATGGGAGTTCATGAAGGAAAAGAGACTTGTCAAAGGGGCCTACACGTGTGGCATATACTTCACTTCGCCAACATGAGTTAAAAATAAGAAACACTACCTGGAGATATCTGTAAATAGTTTGCGAATTCTGGAAAAATTGTACAAATGTTAGTAAGAAAAATTAAATTTTATAAGTGATAATTCTGACTACAATTAAACTTCACACAGTCTCTTATGGGTGTAAAAGTCTTTTAGACAAATACAGTGAAAAAGAAGTCTGTAGGTACAAACGCAGAGCATTTTAAACAGAACATGGTATTGTGGGACTTTTTCCATTTGGCCATTAAGGGGCTCTAAATTCCTGGGACAGTGTTCTCCCATTCTGACATAAAGGGTTAAACAGTAGGTTACTGGGCAGGAATGCAAGCATGATGAGGACACAGTGACACTCAAGATGAACACGATATGAAGAGAATTCCAACAACAGGTTACAGGGCAGGAATGCAAGCAGGAGGAGACAGTAACACTCAGGATGAACAGCATATGCATAGAGCTCCAACAGCATGTAACTGGGCAGGAATGCAAGCATGAGGAGGCACTAACAGTATGAATAGCATGTAGAGAGAGATCCAACAACAGGTTACTGGGCAGGAATGCAAGCAGGAGGGCAAAATAGTAGCCCTCAGGTCAAACAGGATGTAGAGAACACTCCAAAAGCAGGTTACTGGATGGAAATGCAAGTAGTAGAAACAGTAACACAGAGGATGAACAGCATGTACAGAGAGCTGTAACATCAAGTTACTGGGCAGAAATGCAGTGGGACAAGACAGTAACACTAAGAACAAACAGTAAGCACAGGGAGCTCCAACAGCTAGTTACTGGGAAGGAATGCAAGCATGATGAAGAGACACTGACAATGCTTTTTCATACATACTGATGGTGGCAGATTAATGAAGAAAGAATTTAATAAAGATAAAAAAAAAATTTATATACTTTGAACCCAATACTGTAATAAATTACATAACATATGTTTTTCATTAAAGATAATGAAAGACAAGAAGACATACATGTGGAAAGGCTTTTGAAGGTACAGATGAATCAGTTACAAATTCTGAGGCTCAAACTTGCCAAAGAAAATGAATCATGAGGCTAAACACTCTTAAAATGGCCTGTTACCCAACATTTCATATTGTTTTCTCTTACCTTAATAAGCAACGGCTCTGTTGTATTCATGAACCCAGTTGCAAAACAAAGATGAGGCCAGTCCAGTTCATTCAGCACTGGTTCTGTATAATTGTGCAAAGTATCCTACAAATCACAAAACAACAGTCACTTTGATAGATAGTAATAAAATCTCCCATGTGTCCCTTCCCTGCAAAACCCTGTATATGCATTTGTAAGCTTGTATGCAATTAATACAACAACATAATTATTCATGATTGAAATTTCAGATATGTCACAACTGATATCCATAAACATGATTAATAACATGGTAGAAACCTCCTGCAAATGTTTCTAAGAATATGATGGTTCATCACTGTAACTGCACAACACGCTGCTATATGGTTCTACAACTGTGAATCATTAATATCACATGCAGTAGTCACAAACGTTACAAAGAATGGTTGTAAAGTCCAGCAGGTTATAGTCTAGGAATGCATGGGTTGCAGATGATAGTCAAATTACTGTAATACTGAACATGAGACATTCACACCAGCAGAATATCATCACGGAATGTTGTGCATCCTTTGTACCTATCCTCACTTGTTAATTACACAAATTTGTGTGATGGAAATATTAAAAACATATATATATGTGACATTAAAATCTTGATGGAGTTTCTAGGATGCACACATCACAGATTCCTAGACTATGTTCACCACAGTATAACCCCCTGAACTTTACAACCACTGGTTGTAATACATATGATCACTGCCTATGATTTTAATGACTAACTTTTAGTGTATGAAAGATTTCAATCCCGAAGTAGCTGCTGATGGCCAGGGTACTTTTTGCTTTAAATGCTCCCTTCTGCACCTGCAGATATTATCTGCTGTTTTTCATACATTTTTAAAGATAAAAACTTCAAACAAACAGTGCATGCCAAAGAAAGAATCAATCTACCCATCTGGCAATTTTCAATCAAACCCATATATTTTTATGAAGCTTAGTTACAGGTCATTTTTTTATTCTGTTTGTTTTACATTCTAAGTTTCATTTTCTAGATTTATTCTTTTCCAATAGATCCTCCTGTGAGTGGAGACCCTGTGCTATAAAATTTGGAGCTGACTGTACATGTCTTTTTTCTTCAAAACTTTTTAAGTTTCAATCTCATAACGATGTTTGGGTTTCATTGTGACACCCAGCTTATCCGTTGCTGTGGTGAATAAGTTCATATGCAATCTGTGGCAGAGGAATGCAATGCACACTGACATTTATTTCTACATTTAATGCAATGTGGGTCCAAGGCAAATGTCCTTTCTCCTGTAAGGATTCCTTCTCACTCTTTTCAAATGTAGATTTATGCTTATGTCTGTCTTCAACTCAACACTTGAGTCTGTTCCATGTCCAGCAATAACATGCGACAGGCCAGGCTATACAGAAGCTCAAATCACGATTAGACAGAAGGTGTTGGGTTTGGTGTATTCCGAGTTGCGTCAAAGTGCACTTAGCAGTATGGTTACAAGAAGAAACCTTACAGACCGAGATATCACAGAACTGATAACACAGTCAGACTCTGATGCACATTCATCAGAAGATGAAGACATTTCTGCCCACAATGACAGGAACACAGGTGACACTACTGAAATAAACATCACACAGTGGACTGACAACACAAACTGCTGACCTACTGTACCTGTAGTCCACAAGTTTACAGGGGGTCCCAGTGAGTTACAATAAACAGAGCTACCACACATCAATAAAGACTCTTCCCCACTGAGTATTTTCATGCTCTTCTTTGTTGAAATTATACAGCTGCTGGTGGAAGAGACAAATAGATATCATCACCAGTACTTGGATACACTGGACAAAGGACAGTCCCTACTACCTGATGTCACTGTTCAGGAAATGTTTTTGTTTTTGGCAATTAATTCAGTGACAATAAAAATAAACCTAACAAGACAGATGAAAGGTAGGATAGACTGTAGAAAATGAGAGCTATATTTGACAAGCTCAATAATTCATATGCTAAATATTACAGTCCAACTGAGCATTTAGAAGTGGATGAAGTCATTGTGCTCTTCAAAGTTAGAGTCATCTTCAAACAATACATACCAAAGAAACACAAGCAGTTTGGGATACAACTCTACAAGCTGTGTGATTTTAAGTGATATACTTACAATATGACTGTGTATTTAAGCAAAGACAGGAAACATGTGACTCCTTCCATGACAGCTACACATGCAACTGTGACAGGACTTGCTGCAAGGATTAGACATGTTGGACACAAGTTGTACATGGGCAATTTCTTTCCATCTCCAGCGTCATTTGATGATTTACATACTAAGACAATACACTGCTGTGGGACTGTAAGACCAAATAGAAAATGGATAACAAAATATTTTGGACATAAAATGAAAATGAAGAGTTGTGATCTAAAGACTAAGGTGAAAGGTAACTTGACAGCCATAGTACGAAAGGACAAACTTGCATTCTCCACAGTTGGAGGATAATTTCTGTGATGAGCATGGAAAAGCCTTGAAACCAACCACAATACAAGACAGCAACAGATACAAGAGATATGTGGCAATATCTGACTGCATAATGAATTCTTACTCCATTAGCGGATGGACTTAGAAATGGACAAAGAAGCTATTCTTCCATCTTATGGACCTTACCATTGTCAACAGCTTTATAATTCTCACCTTTTGAGGTTCAAAATTATCACACCCAAAATTCAGACTGACACTGGTGAAGGTGTCTCGACCAAAGACCAGAAGACAATGAAAACAAGCCCAATCCACGAGCCAACTAAAAAGATTTGACTCAAGACACAACAGACATTGGCTTATGTAGCATAAGAAAATTTGGTGCCATGTGTGTTCTGCCAAAAACAAAGAAACAAGTACAAAATGCAAGTGTCAACAATGCAACACAATGTTGTGTGCTAGCCCATGTATCAAGGTATATCATACCAAACTGTATTTCTGAGAACCTACTTACACTAAAATGGACAAGTGGAATACACCATTGGAAGTAAATATTACATTTGTAATAACTGAACTGATACTTTTCGGTAGCATCTTGATGAAATAACGGGGGTGAAGGGGGTGTGGAATTTACAGAAGGGGCTTTATGAATGAACAGAGACTTACCAAAAGGGACTTTATGTGTACCTGCTTCACTTCACCAATAGGAGGAAAAAATAAGAATCATTGCCTGGAGATGTCTGTAAATAATTCGTGACTGCTAGAAGAATCATGAGGCTGTAAGTAATTAAAATGAAACCCCATCAGTGATAATTTTAACTACAGTTAAACATCACACAATTTTTATGCCTATCAAAGCCTTTTAGATAAATGTGAAAATGAAACATGTAAATATGAATACAGAAATTTTAAAAATGGCATGTTGTTATGGGACAGCGTTTTCCCATTTGTCTATAAAGGGTTATCAACTTCAGACTTCTTAACTATATGATGTACAGCTAGTGACAAGCCATCATGCACTTAAGACCATTCTACCAGGTGTGTATCACATTATAGATGATGATTATAAATACTGGTTGTGACAAGTGTGATATCTCAATCTTGAATAATTATAATTGCACTGGTCTACATGTCCATATTTCCTGTGACACTTTATGATGGCTTAGTTTAAAAAATCTGAAACATGGAGCTGTTGGTTATAAAAAAAATATATAAGTTGTTTTCAACAGATATACTTATTGGTTTTTTTAATATAACTAACACAAGAAGATAATCACAAAAAAAAACAAAAAATACTCTGAAGTCTGAGGTCAGGTGATGGTATGACAGTAGAAGTAGAATAAGTAATCCATAATGCTCACCTTAGACATGATTAATGGGTTTATCCACAATTCAGGAAAGTGGAAATGTGCTCCAACAGAATCGCCTATATAGATGATGCCTCGAGAATCAAAATCCTTACACAGAATATCTTCCCATGGTTTTCCTGTAATACGATCAACTCCCCAGATTCCATTGCAGTTATAGTCTGCAGTCTCATCCCCTCTAAAAGGCTGTCGCCCAGGGTACGATCTTCCATCCCAGTCACGGCAGTCTCGTCCACGCCAGAACGTGCCACGTGCAGCCTGCAATTGCAACAACAAACTACATAACAACACAGCAATAAGGCCTAATGTCCATATACTTGTGTCTTTCATAAAATCTCTCTTGTGTTATGCAATCTTTGGCAATGAAACAGTGCAAACAAGCATCAATCAGCTTTTACATGTCTCTATGTCCATTTGTGAACATATAACAACTCAAGAACCGCTAAACAGATTGCTATGAAATTTGACCCTTCAGACATTTACTAAAATTTTTCAATACAGTCCAATTTTGGTTCAAAGTGGACAACAATAGCAGACACACTGCATGCACACCTATGAATTTTCTTGCTCACATCGTGATTGTAGCTTGTTCATTATTCACCAAATAGGTGTGTCTGCAGAGAGTGCTAAGTGATGATGCACTTTGAACACCTTGGGATTTTGAAATAAATTACTATTTGATATACAATGATTTATGAAATCCAACAATAATAATTACACAACATCAAAACTACACTTCACACAGTTCCTACAGTTTTTTTTTGTCCAAGGACTAATTAAGGAATTTAAGGCAATTATGTTACAATCTTGTCCACCACTGATCATTAAAAAAACCTGTCAATTCACACACATGTAATGTGCACCACCTTCCAAAAGCCCTGCTTGTGTTGATGTCACTAAATATTTATCGAAATGGGAAAAACTTCATGTAAGAGGGAGGGAATAAAAAAAGATCTTACAAAAAAAAATTTTCCTGAGACAATAGGACTTACAAGACAACAGCAAAGAATGAAGCACACACCAGAACTGTTGCACTATTTATGCATTTCCGCACTTGTTACTTAGCAATTCTTGCACAGATGTAACCAAGTGACTAGCAGCCAAAAGTTAAGATGAACTTCATGATTCCTTCAATGAGTCAAATGTCCGACTTCACACATACAATGCATGCATATAAGTGAAATGTTTATTGTTTTTTAATGTTCAGAATCAAAATAAGGCAATATATGAATCATAATTAAAAAGTCGGAATGTCAAACTAAGTTATAACATGTGTACCTACACTGACAGTACTGAACCAGTCTCCATCAGCATCAAACGCTGGTCGGATCTGTGCCCAGCTTCTGTTGAACATTTCACAGAGTTCATGGATGGCTGGTATGCTACAGAAATCAAAGCCTGGGTGCTGAAAGTGCTGATGGAATTGATTTGGTTGAAAATCACTCCTCAGGTATGAAGTCCAGACAAGATTCTGTAAATTAACCGCACAGCTGATGACATAGTCTATATCATAGTCAGAACTTAACACCAATACAGTGTTTCCTTCCTTGATTATGAAGCCATCACTATACAATACTAAAAACTGTGATGTACATTACTAATACCAGAACTGACAGATGAGGTGTTTTGAAAAAAATGTGCACAAGGAAAATACTGTGCATAAAAGAAATTAACAGTGAATGAAGTGGAGAAAATAACATAATGGGAGCTTAACAACTTGTATGACCCACCTAACAGTGTTGTGGTAACTAAATGAAGAACAAGAAGTAGGCTTGAACATGCAGCACAAGCAATGGAAACCAGAAATACATAAGATGTTCTGGTCAGAAAACACATAGGGAAAAGACCACACCATGCAGGTCAGTCCTCCTGAAGAAAACTAGTCAAGAAATTTCCAACATTGTAAGACACCCAAAGGCTCATAACCATGTTCACAACAGCCCAGCACTTGTTCTTGTCCTCAGCCAAACTACCCCAGTCCATGTTCCCCCCAACCACCATCCTATTTCTTTATGATCCATTTTAACATTATCCTCCCACCTCTGCCTAGGTCTTCCAAGTGGTCCCTTTCCTTCAATAAACTTGATGCACAACCTCTCGGTTCTGTAACAGAAGGCAATCTTTTGAACAACCGAAGAAGTATCAACTTAACAAGGAAGATTCTGTACCTGGCCTAAACCATTTCCATGCAGTCAGGCAGTGTATAAAACTTTCTTTTACTGCAAAATAAAAGCAGTTTAGGATAAAAATTTAAAAAAAAAAAAAGTGTTTTACAGCAGTAAAAATCTTGACAAATTGTAGACCTGCAATGCCTCAGAAAGTAAATGAGGTAAGTAGGAGAATCAACAGATCTATAACCTGATGGCAGGGGTCATAGCATCACCTTCTTCTTCACAGTTTGGTGACTCTCACCCCCACCTTCCACGAGTAAGGAAGTGGTGGTACTGCTAAGGTAATCAATTTGTTCAGTGTTCTCTTTACATTGAACAATTTAACATGCACTTCAAAAATTGTTACATCCACTATATCCTTTAAGCCCTTGCAGGACTGCTGCCATATTCATACTTACTTACTCCATGGTGCAGAATCCTTCTTGAGAAGCTAACTGGTTTGCAGCTAGTCAAGAAATTCCCCGCATTTCACGGAACCCGAAGGTTCATTACCGCACTCACAAGTGTCTGCCACCTGTCTGTACCCTGGGCCAGCCCAATCCAGTCCATATACACACATCCCACCTATTGGAGATCCATCATAATATTATCCACCCATCTACGCCTAGGTCTCTCCAGTGGTCTCCTTCCCTCCGGTTTCCCCAGCAAGACCCTATACATTTTACAATACAGGTGGTGATCATGTCATATGTTGTACTGGTTTGATTTCTGTTGCAACTGTCTGGTGGACAGCTGTTCTGTTGATTTTGTTATGTACTTCTGCAACAAGTGTTGTAAATATATGCTACTGCACTCAAATATAAACATCTAAATGGTATAATGCTATGTTCTTTTTTTTCTAACCCACAGCCCAGGCACCATACCAGTATGCTATTCATGCTGTATACCTTCAAAACGTATAATGCCACACTGGTACTGCCATTACATATTTCTACACACTACTTGTTTATATTTTTGTAACAGTGTTTCTAAATATGCGTTACTAGCACAAAACTGATACTTCCTGACGTCAGCTGGCCAATGCCAGAATATATTCTTGCACCCATTCCAGAAGAGTTAAAACAAAAGTGTAAAATGTAAAGGCACAGCCAGCAGGAGAAGAGTGTGGGAGATACAGTGCTGTGGTTGAGCAGAGGAGAAAGACAGTAAACCAAAAAGCAGGAATGGCAGCACAATCTCCACTCACTTTTCTGTGCCCATGATGCATTTTTTTAACTTGCACAGTTTACAGTTTTAAGGCAATATTAGTACTTGTTTTAAACATACTTCCTTCAGAAAATTAAAACCTCCCAATATGTGATGGTGTGTCACTGGGCAAGAAGTTCCCAGAGTTTTTTAAGGTTTGCAGTGCCTTCATCTTCAGTCAAGCAATTGATAAAGAAAAGCCACATGGGAAAAAGTGTGGTGTTCTGGGTAGTGAGAAGTCAGAATGCGTGGCAAGCCACTTGGAGGAAGGAGTTCTCAGCATAAGCATGTGGCCCTGTTAGATGCCATACATTGTGTGATGGAGCTGATCACCAACCAGTGACAAACATGGGAGGTAATAGGTCATGGATACAGTTCAGGTGTAGCTAGGAATGTGATGGGTTGGGTTACAATTAAACAAGGTGAGTAAAAGTAAGTAAATTAAAATAGGCCACCCTCTCCAGACATCTACTAGTTGCAACCACTATACCTGTATAACAGCATTCTTTTTTCTGGCTGGCTATTCTTCTTGACAGTTTGACCATGAAGATGCAGGCACTACAATTCTTCAAAACGATGAGAACTACAACATAGTGTTACATCCCAGATGACACGAATCCCAAGCAATGTTATGACATGGAACAACATGAAAACATATGTTTATTAACCACAACACAATCATCTTCTTTCAGTGCTTCAATTACCGTGTTTACTGTTCCTAAGATCTGAAAAAAATAATTCAGACCCCAAAAATATAAATTCTTCGTGTAACACCACTGAATGGGCATCTATTTAAAAAACTGGGTTCATTTATTTGCAATTTCCAGATTTAAAATTCAACTGTACTTAAATTACAGCATGCACAGCCATGCCAGATATCAAAACATGCATGGAAAATGCTTATGAATGAAAAAAAACCCACGTTATTACTTCAGAACTTTTACACTTCTACAGAGATTCTCCATATTATAGGAGCATCTGCACTCCTCTAGTGTCTATTAATAATACTATCTCTTGATCTATCTCTACATTATAACAAAGAAACAGCCATGTAATCTGATACTGAAAAATTTTACAAAAAGCTGGCAAGCCATTTCAATTTTTGTAACGACTGGACAGCCTACATGATTCTGTGCATATAAGCATTCACATCCCTACAATTGACTTGTGCACAACTGCATCCACATCTGCGTGCACACACAATTCTAACAATATATTATTATAGCACTACTGTTAGAACAGGGTAAATCACAAACTATTTGGAGTACCAGATTTGTAAAGCAAGGAATATGCAATAACAGTTATGTTATGCATACATTTCCTAATTTATTTCAAAAATTCAAATAACAATACTTTTCACAAAAATAAGCAAATAATAGACACACTAATTATGTCCTATAATGACACGCTAAACTTAAAGAAACTGTAAGACTAAGATTTGCAACATTTTGTAGGGCCTGCATAAAGTAAACAATTTCAGTCACTTTGCAGTTTGTTAGTTACAGCTCAGTTCCAATTTGTGGACTACAGCAATGCCAGTATGTAGTCTGCTGAACAGAGAACCTATCACCTAAACACAAATATCAATGATACTACAGAAATATAATTATTTAACACACAATCCTTTATAATCTCATTAACATCACAGAGGATTAGTGACCAATATAATGATCTGAAAGAGTGGTCTTATATATGGCACAGAACCTTAAGGTCAGAAGCCAAAATTTAATGATTTCTAACCAACTTAAAAGACATTTAGGGCAGAAAGATTTTAAGGAACACAACTACATAAGAATGATAAAAACTGAAACCTGAATAAGTATCAACACTATTAAGAGCAACTTTGTTTTCAGTGTTGTAATTAACAATACTGTCAACAACAATTACATGTCAGTGGTTGATGAATGAAATATGAATATGGTGAATTGGTGACATGACAATTACAGGGGATACCAAGCACACTGAAAACACACAAGTCCCATTGCAAATTTATGTAACAGGTATCCCACACTGTCAGTCCTGGTACAGAACCCAGACCTCCAAATCAACTAACTGGTCATTAACTACCTCACCTATGGCACTGCACATCCCTCCACTGCAACTGGTCTAACACTGATAAGGTCAACAGCCATCAACTCTACAACTGCTACATTAATCTACCATGGATAGTACTGACAACTGAACCTGACTGAAATGCATCAGCACAGACCAAATTGTGGATAGCAACAGGACACTGACAATGGAATACTATACAATATTAGAACACTCTTTTTGTTTATTCTATGACAGTGTCAGTGCTTTAAGAGTATGTACTACCTACAGTAGGAAAATGGAGATGAAATGAAAAGGTTTTGGAAGGAAACAATCATAGCCTGAGAGATCTCAGCATTTGCTGGGAGTGATAGAGTAAAACAACCAAAATCCTGTCAGGATGCCAGTGTCCTGGCTGGCACTCAAACTGCATACCTCCCAGACACAAACACAGTACGTTACTGTTACACAAACCTGTTCATTTAAAGAATATATTTAAGTTGTAAGGACAAGAGGTAAGAAACTTCATCAAGCTTATCTAACGACACACAGAATTTTGACCCACGTTAGGCTGAGAACAGAAATACAGTTTCACAATATGCATTATGAAGATAACAAGCACAACAGTGAAGTCCATGATATGGATAAATTTTTCTTCACAATCTGTATCAGCCTGAAAAGTTTACAGACTAACGGTAACTTTGTTTACTGTCTGGTTCGATGTTCGGTAATTTCTAACATTTTGCAAACAGTAGGTATTTATAGAATCCAAACACTTGTTTAAAAAATACGCAGTACAGTAATTTTTAATTTTATCACTGCATATAATAAAATTGAAAATCTTGTTTGTATGAACATTTATATAAACTCTGTTTTGTTACAGTATTAATGAACAATAAATTACATTAACAGTACCCAGCTGGAGTATCTCATTTCCTCAAATGTCATTTCGCTACCCCCATCAACACTAAAATTACCACAACCATCACCAGAACAGATACAACAAATATATAATATAATATAATACATGGTAATTTAGTACACATTTATAATTAGAATTCAGTTACTGCAGCTGACTGTCATTATTATTTATGGTCCTTGAGTAAAAATAATAACACAATTTCAAAGAACAGCTTATACCTTCATTTCTTGCACTGCTTTTCTGAAGTTTGTAACAGGTCTTGGAAAAAGATGGCAAAACCTCTGGCCAGGGTCCAAATAGCAAATATCAACGCCATAGCAGAATACATCAGGAGTGAATATTTCTAAGAATTTTCTGGAACCAAATATATCACATTAGGAATGCCTGTTTTCTTGGAATTAAGCATATTACATTGGAAATGCTTGTTTTCCAATTACTCTGAACTATATTCCTTAACCTACTCAGACCTGCAGGTATATATTCGAAAGTCAGAAAACAAAAATCCGTATTTGTCAATCTTTGATCTTAGTGCACCACTGGCGAATAGTGCAGTCACTGCTCTTGTAGCATGGTGATGGGGCTCAGATCCATGTCAGTGTCTCAGCTAGAAGGCCCTGTTGTACACAACATATGACAATAGAAAATGCCAACTACATGTACACAATATATAACAGTGCCTCTGAATTGCACAAAGGTTCTAGGATGGTACCAGCTATAGTTCAGTTCATATAATACTGCAGTGCTCTTATACAACAGGCAAGTGTCACAGTGACACAGCAAAATGACCACTATATATATATATATATATATATATATATATATATATACACACACAGTATTTGTGTCATGCAACAGTTATTAGTGGCTGTGCCTGACTGGAGAACACTGAGAACTTTGTTTAAACTACTAGTACAATTAACATAACATTGCAATTCCTCATACTCATTGCTTCACAGATATACACAGAAAATATGATTGTTGGCAGCTTGTCCTCTGCACAGTCCACAATAGGAAACAAGACACCACACTTCAAAGTGACCAATGTGGCAACGACTTAAATTCAGCTAGGTCAGGGCTACCACATGTCCTCTCTTTTCTGGACATGTCCTCTTTCGCAACACAAAAATTTTGTCTGGGCACATTTTTTAAACTGGTAGAAATGTACAGGTTTTTGACTACTTGTTATATCTTAAAGCTTTTGCATACTTAAATAGTAATAAAAATCCAAAACAAGAATTTGACTGCTCTGTTAAGAAATAATTATAATATTACATTATCACTGCCCAAGTCAAAAAAAAATAAAATTTTATGAACTCAGCAGTCTACCTTCAAAATGTGTCAGGAAAACCTCAGCAATATTCATCATTCCTTATTTTCTCTTTCTGTGTGGCTACATTAGTGAGTGGAGAATAACAGTGTAACAAAGAATAGCAGACAGATCAATGGGCACACATGAAGAAAGATGATTAGGGAACTAGTGACCAATTACACACAATGTTTAAAGTGTATACAAACCTGAATAACTTTTATTTTTAATCCTATGTATTTTTTTTTATGACAAAGCTAATTGTACTTACTAAAATTTTGACTATTTATATGTCCTCAATTTTATCCTCTTTTGTCCCCAAACCATGGTCATTTTTATGGTCAATAAGTGGGAAATGTCCTCTTTGCTTGTGATGAATACAAGGTACCCCTAGACTAGATATACATTCAGTAGTACAGTTAAATTTTGGTTCCCTCTGTGATGGTCACTGCACTTGCCCATGGAGAGGTTTTATTATTTATGTGTGCTGGGGGTGTCATTCATTCTATAGGGGATTCTCAGGATATTCGTTTCATGAGTGGTTTGTCTATTTATATACCATTTACTTCCTCGAGTCTAGTAGTTTCTAATTTTGCTCTGTGCGGTATACCGTTTATGGTTGGGTTTTATTCTAAGGATTTTATTTTGGAAATGTTTTCTATGAGATACGTGGATATGTTTGGTTTCTTTTTATTATTTGTATCAATGGGTTTCACGGTTTGTTATTCTTTCCGTTTGTTTTATTTTGTTTTGCGTGGTGATTTTAATTCTGTTCCTTCTTATTCTATGGTTGAGACCAGTTATAACATAGTGTTTGGTAAAATTGGTTTGTTGGTTATATCTATTTTTGGCAGTGGTTCTCTTATGTGGTTGATTTGTCCTACTCCTTCTATAATTTGTTTACCTTATTATTTAAAGTTTCTTACACTGCTTATACTGATCAAAACTTTGCACCCATGTTGTAGAAGCAGTGGCTGCACTGTTGTACAGTAATACTTGAAAATTTATATTCGACTGTCCACAGAATAATATTATGGGTTATTCAATCTTGCACTGTTGTACAGTAATACTTGAAAATTTATATTCGACTGTCCACAGAATAATATTATGGGTTATTCAATCTTCAGTAATTAAAGGACTGTAATGTAGCTTCAAATTAACCCTATGACATCGCACCTGGACAATGATATTTTACCGCACAATTTACGTAACTTA
>Ga0123355_10009124_pt1 | contig 15044 bp, 7 predicted proteins | sample TergutEmb28metaG_3_FD_89872 | JGI IMG/M metagenome (GOLD analysis project Ga0123355, IMG submission 89872) | Embiratermes neotenicus P1 segment gut microbial communities from Petit-Saut dam, French Guiana - Emb289 P1 | ecosystem: Host-associated > Arthropoda: Insects > Digestive system > Gut ...
CCTCCCCCTCTAAACGCTCTAAAGCGTTTCTGGTATAGTACGTAAATTTAAATGTCCCGTGAAAAAACTCGGCTCTTCTGCCCAGGCACTAGCGATTTGAATGGAACAGGGAAAGGGTTAAAGGGCTTTGCCACTCAGAGGGTCATAGATGATATTTTTCAGGATTGAAATAAAATGCAGTTTTTGATCAGTTCTTTGAAGTATTGTTATGTAAACTGACATTGTATGCTGTGAATTTTTATCTGCATATTGAAAGGGTACATAGAATAATTAAAAGTAGTTCATTATGAGCAACCTGAATTTAAACCCATTTGATTTCAATGTAGGCTCGGGTAATAGGAATTTTTTCAAATAAAAAATCTTATGTAGATTAGATCTGATCTGCAGGCTGTGCACTTTGGGTATCAAATTTTAACACTGATTCTGTCACATAATTTAAGTGGGTGCTCTTGCAGTGGATGTGGCCCATGAATGAAACTAAACAAAAACTTGTCGTTGCATCTGGTCCAAAGGACACTGAATGACATTAAATGTCTAAAGCAAGAAATTGCACTTGGTTCTGAATTTATGTGCTTCTCCTGTTCTACATTAAGGAAACAAGAAACAAAAGTTGACGTGTACTTCATGTTGATTTTACTGACTCTTACAGTGCATAAATAGGCTTCACTCATGTTGAAAAAATGACTTCATGATGCATCAAGCATGAGGCATACTTTACATGAGGTATGGAATTGTGGAAGGCTAAATCTTTGAAAGGGGATGCACAGCAGGCTGAAGACAGCTACAGTGCAATTGCTGTTTAAAGTCCTTTATTTTATTGTAGTCTGTTTTGTTTTGTGTTCTAAATTCCACTCTGCTGGCCGCATGCAATAATTCTGAGACAGAAGTTCCAATAGTGAGCTCTTGTAATACAGGTTAGAGAATTTCTTGTCTAACTGAGCAAGTGTTTGTGTCTTATAGAGGATTCTGTGCTCCAGAGTTTTGGCATAACCTTTCATGACAGAACATCACTGTCCTTCATGAGTCAGTGATGTAAGTTTATTGCAGTCCTGCTTATTAAAAGCAGAAACAGCATATTGACACTGACTAATGTCAAGTGCATATAGCAGGTTGCTGAGTTAAGGCAATGAAGTTTTGCAGTTTCTGTGGGCTCATCCAATCTGTATAACATAAGATGTGAATGCTATTGAGAACAGCAGCTCTATTAAATTCTTAATCCTCAGCATTGTATTACTATATTATCCTTACAGCTGTGATCATAATAATTGTAGCATTATGGAGTGGATTAACCAGAATCACAGCGATCATAATGTGGGAAATTAGTATTGGTTCACAAAGTTAAGAAATTTACTGCTATCGTGAACCTGTTAGCAAAAGTACAAATAATCCTTGCTCTATATCAGAGTACTTCAGTGTAATCCTGGCTGTATGTCAGAGTACTTCAGCAAACACTAATCTTACTAAATAAGACAGCAATTTTGAGGCCTCAAAAATAATCAAAATTATTTTTTTTACCATATTCTATGTTGTGGTTTGTATTGTTTTGATATAATAAGCTACAGAAATTGTATGTACTCCTTTGCTTGCACAGGTACTGAATTGCTTATACTCTAAGATAATTCTAACCTCAGTTTGTTCATAAGAAATTTTTGCACATTATAAACCTTGAGAATGGTAGTGTCCATATTTAATTATTTCCCATATTGTAGGTATTACTTATGTTTGAGTTATTTCACTTTATGGCAAGGTTTCGCAATATAAATAGAGATAAATGATATTAATTTAATTTTTCATGGTACTAAATGTATTATAAATGTTACAGTTAATTTCCTGTACTGTTGAATGTCTTCTGGCATTTGAACCTAAAATGCTTTCATTTCTCCATTTGTTCAGAAACACTGGTTTATAAGTCAACTGTCCTCGTATGCCACTAGCTGGCTATTAAATGAGTGTATTAAGATGAGTGTGAAGCAGCTGTGCGAAATCTGTTGTTCCCTGGATTATTGTTGGTTTCAACCTGTGCATTCTCAGAGTTAGAGATAAATGTTCCGTTCTTGTTTTACACATGTGTGCAGTTAATATGGCATTACATGTGCTGTCCCTATTCTCTTACAGAATATAAAATGGTCCCTACAAAGTTTAGTTCAGTAAGATGAATTAAAAATTCAAACCTACAACCATCAGCAAATTTAAGGGCTATATTTATGGCAAATTCTGTGGAATTACTTGAAGAAATATGCTTCTCTGCACCATATTATAGGCAGGTATAAGTATAGAATATAATACCGTAGCATACCATTCAACTTCTCCAAGTGTGGCCAGCTGTGCAGAAAGGTTACACATCCTTGCTTTGAATTTTGTCACTTTTAATTGCCTGAAGTAAAGTTCAGATGCAGTCACACTAACAGTGCCCTGCAAGGTAAGGGTAGGATTTTGGATTCCTTTTGTTTTCAGAAGGTTCTGTTGATATTCAGCCTGTTAGTTTCACTTATCTGTTACATATATTTGCACAGGCATCTATCCAGTTTTATTCTTAATTCCATTTGTGTTCTTAGTAGGAAATTTTTGTCTTTAGGCTTACAAATTGTATGAGGTCTTCCTTCTCCTTCTGTACCTCTTCAGTAGGGCCTAACCTCCACTCTCCCTCTTGTGCTTTTGATAGGAGACAATAAACATAACTTTAAAGAGGAGTACAGTCAGTGAGGAGTAAAAGTACTCAATAACAATAAAGGTTACAACTTACACTTTGGAAGTCTGTGTTTATTTGAATGTACTTGTAAGGTGTAAACTTGTGTGTGCCAATCAAAGTGAAGAATTTCTTTTATCACTCTCACTGTTCCAACTTCATATATAACTTCTGTTGGTTCCAGTAAAGTCCCCCCCCAAGGTATTAAGTATTATATTGATCTGTTTGAACCTGTCACTTCTGAGATTTTTTATTGCTGATTTATATAATTAAAAATTAAGTAATTTGTAATAAATAATTTCTAATGATGAATGAAGAAAATGATTGTAGAATAGACCATTTTCATAAAGAATTATACTGTTTGTTTCTTTAATGTACACATTTGATTTTACCAAATATACAAGAATCTTAAACACTTGAATATCAATTCATTGAACTGTTATAATTGTGTGTGTGTGTGTGTGTGTGAGAGAGAGAGAGAGTTTTTAAGTAGTCTATATTGTGGATGTGTGTTCTTTTTGATTAACCTTTTAAAAAGCATGATATCCTTTCCTGTGTAAATAACATGTAACAAGGGGTTCAGAACAGACCTCACAGCCTGCTTTCTAGTTGCATATATTTGTAGTTCTACATATCTTTTAGTACTATTACCATCTTTTCATTTTACTTTATATTATTTTATTTTGTATATTTTTTTTAATAAAAACTTCATACCTACAGATTCCTGTAGGTCTGCCATAAATTTGTTGGATATAACCTCAGAGTTCCAAATCATCACCATATTTGTAATTGTTGGCTTACAGATGGCATGTTTCATGATTTGTCTACATTCAGAATGTCACGTGTTCAGCCGCAGTGGTTTATCATATATTGCTATGAAATGGGAAGCTAAATTTTTGGTTGCTCTTTTATTCTTTATTCTGCAAAAATATATCTTGACAAATTTGAATATTTTTCCATCATCCATTGCCATACATTATTTAAGCATCCTGAAGCAAGCGGCTGTAATGTTGTTCCCATCTCACCAGTTTACACATCTGCTGTGTCATGAGTAGTAAATGTAGGAAACTAAAAAGGACAGTATGGTGGTGTCTCCAGTGGCATAATTTTCATTCCAGTTTTGTGGAAATCTGTCAGTTCCTTCAAAAGTTCAAGTGAGATCACAGATGCTTACAGCTTGGTGATCTAACAAGCCTCTTGTTTCTGTCTTTTTTTTAGGATGGAGAGTAAGCTAAAAATACAGTTCCTACCTCACAGGAAACACCATGACTTCATTATATAGCCCAGTCAGTTAACTCTGTTGAGTAAAGTAATTGTTCAGTCTGAACATTGTACAAACACACAACTACAATCTGTGAGCAAAATGCAGAGCTTTCATCTTAAGTTAAAGCTGGTGGTACATATAGTAATATATGTGTTTCAAATTCCTAAATGAGAAGTGAGAGGTATATATATTGTTTTGTTCATGTATGTATCTCTCTGTCATAACACCAAACAGGTTTGTGTTTGTTGTTAGAATTATGTTTTTCTATAAGGAAAGGTTTCTAAGATAAAAGTGAACACTGCAAATATTGGTACCAATGTTCAAGATTGGTATTCGTTTATAGTAAGGGAAGAACAAGATAGGAGGAGAATCTCAAGCTGCAAGCTCTCCTGGTGCTTCTTCAGTTATATAGGCAATTCTCAAACACCTTTAGTTCATACACCATTGCAGATGATTTCATTTTATACACTGGAAGCACTGTTGTATATTGGTAACACGTACCCATATTTTGAATCTTGGAAACATAGTCATTAGTTCTCCTATGCTAAAAGTTATTAGTGAAGTACATGGATGTTAATAAGTAACAATACTATCAGGAATAAGTAACAATACTATCAGGTTACACACATCCTTTTGTCATACTCCTACATGTTTCAGTCTTAACGAAGTCATCTCCATAGAGACATTAATTCCAAGTATTGTTGCATGGCATTGCACAGTGTAAAAGCATTGTTAAAATGTTATACTATATATACAGTTTCATTTCTCTAAATATAGTTTTTGTATATATCTTTATTATAAATTGTCTCTGCCTATTTTATTACTTCAGGTGTATCTAAAAAATGACATGGAAACCAGTATTGATATTGTTTCATATACTTGTTAAAATAGTCTGGAAGTTACTAGTGAAATCTCATTGTATTGCTCCATCTATTAGGATGTAAATTATTGCTGAATTTTTTTGTGAGTGTCCACAAACATTGGTCAAAAGCAGAAACAAATCAAAACTGTGCTGAAAATATTTACATTGGCTGTACTTTATATTTTATTAGTATAACAACCTCTCCAAAGTTCCCTTGTTGTAAATTGAATTTTTTGTGTGTTTGAGTCACACAACAGGTACCTGCAGATCACCTCCTGTTCAACCACTCTGGAGTGTGGCTCGTTGATTCATTGTTATACCCACAAGATGGCCTCTCTTTATATCACAACAGGGTGAGATAATGAAAAGAAATATAGATACTTTTTTAAGGTGAGACATCCAATTCTGTGTGTGAATAGACAAGCAGATATACCATCAATCGCAACTGTGTATTCAGATAGTACCTTTCATTATCCAAAACCTGCTGCTGCATGTTGTGGCAAGTTCTTGTTTCCCCTTGTATTTTTATGCTGGTGCCTAATGGTGGCTTTATGTAAAAGCCAAAACATGTAGCATTTTTTTTGGACAATAAAAGATAGTGTATGGAAATATAGTTTTTACTGAAGGTCCATCTGTTTATTTGAATCTAGGTAAATCACCAGGCCATGAAAGACAATGTGTGCCATTATTTACAAAGTGTAAGGAAAGTATAGAACTTTTGAAGTAGGGACTCACATTTCGATTTTGAATGAATTATTTCACTTCTTCAGTGATGAGTTAGTATAGTCAGGGTAAAGTGACTGAGAGCAGCTATGGTCATCGTAACCAAGGTCCTTCCTCTGTTATTATACATATGGCTAGGTCTTCTGTTAAGTCACTGTGCCCAGAAAAAAGGATTGCTTTGAAGTATCAGTAGTCCAGTCTTTCACATCCCCTCACCCAGGAGAAAAATGGAAACTTCTGTGAGACTGATGCAGAATGGGTATTTGTAGGGAGAAGCATGATTGCAGATTGCTGTGGGCCAGTTCTCATAAATTACAACCTGAAGCTCTTCGTTATTTTTCTTGTTTATTTCAAGTTCTAGAGAATCCACATTTTAATTGTATCAGAAGCAGCAGCAGTACAACATGTGATAATGAATGAAGCTCTGATGGTTCATTTAATTGTTTTGTTTAATTTCCACTTCATATGAGCCACACTGGTTATAGGTAAATATGGTCTTATCATCATTGGAATAAGGCTGTTGGAGAGGGAGAGAGAGTTGGTCACCACACACATGATTTTTCATTGATTCTCAATTGAAGTCAAGTCTGTTCCTTCATATTTGATTTCCATATAAAATATTTCTGCTCTGAAGCATATATGGGATTAGTACTTTATTATTCTAGAGTGTATGAATCAGATGATGAAATGTCCAGTTTTTCTTTTGACTTTATGCAAGGTGTTTTCCAATGTTTGAAATCAGTCATATTGTGAATCTCGGTGGTGATTTGACTGGATACTAAATAGTGCATTACATAACACAGTTTTCTGAAACCTAACCATGTATTGGTTGTTGATGATTGATATACTATATCTAGGTTGTTAAAAGTATAATATTGTTGGTTTAGATTGTACAAGACACAGTTTTATAAAATATGTAAATCTTGGTTATTGCTGTTTCTTTATGTTTGTGTTAGGGGGAGATATTATATATCTCACTTGCATGTGTAACATAATTGTCCTAAAATTCTGCAATGTTGCAAGTAATTGTCATTTTTTATATTTTAGTTCTGTCCCATGGATATAGTTTAGAATGGGATGGACCAGTTTCTTAATCTTTGTTGAAATTTGTTTGTCCAAAATAATAATATTTATGTTATAGCCACAGTGTTGAATGTGAAAAGACGTTTTGTAGGTAGTTACCTACAGAAGTTGTTCTGAAGCATAACATTCGAGTTGGCCGAAGTTGTAATCTTTATGGTTTGTATGCAGGAGGTGCCTGGTTCCAATTTTGACTTGACACCAGCTGTCCATTTTCATGTTTCTTGTGTGTGTGTGTTGTGTTTTTTTTTTCTCTCTCTGTCACTCCCTCCTGCCAGAATAGTGCCTCAAATTAAGCCGCAGTGACTTCTTACCACACACTTTCCAATTTGGTCTAGTCTAAGCATCGTGCCATTTTAGTGCTACTCACATATTGTCTGCGCTTCCATGAGTAAGTAGATAAATATGATGGCACCATCTCAGCATGGTACCTTGGTTAAGTAAGACGTACATGTTATAGAGAAACTGGTCTTTGCAGGAAATAAATGGCATTAAATCAACATACAGGATATATATTTTCTCTTACTTTGCTATTAGAGCATTCTTTTTGCAGTGATAAGCATATGAACAGTATTGAGAGAGCATTAAAACCCATCATGGAAATGTTTTGAGAATCAGTGTACTAGGTAGTTCTGTTTTCTTGTACATGGCTTCAGATTTGGAATAATTCTGTTAAGTGTGTTGTTACGTGTTGTGTGGTGGCTGCTCTCCTCTCCAAAGCCTTATGCAGTAGAGTAGTGCTGGTAGTAGTAGTAGTAGTAGTAGTAGTAGTAGTAGTAGTAGTAGTAGTAGTAGTAGTAGTAGTAGTAGTATTGCTTCATCATACTTTGTCTTGCTTTTGCCTTTTATTTAACGTTGGTATTCAGTTCATTTACATGTATTTTGAAATTTTTCTAGATGTGTATTTTTGCCTAGATATTTTCTCTGGTTTTATGAGTGCTATTTGCCTTCTTCTTTATTAGTAAGCTTAGTAGTTTTGCGTCAATGAAAACGGATATTACCCTTCATATATTAAGATGTAAGTCACATCCATGTACAAGTTGTACAAATTTTTCATCACTGTCACTGTGTTTTATTTCTCTTAAGTGTTGATAGAAATTAATGTTTCTTTTTATTTAATTCTTTTCTGTTTTGTACACTGTTAATGAAATGTTGAGTGTATACTGATCTGCACTACCCCATTGCTCCCTATTTTAACAAGTTAGTCACAAGTACACAGATACTTAGAAAATAGTGAATTATTGTGTATATTTGTTGATGCATGTTAAATGATTACCGTGGAAGTTGAAGCTGATTTTGTAAACTCTGTCACATGGTGATTGGTAGGGGATGGGTTGGTGATGGTTTTGGTGTTGGAAATGTGTTTCGGGGTTGGGATGGTGAGTATGAGCTTTCAGTATCTGTCCATTGTTACTGGCAAATGATGGAGGTGACATTGTAAATGAAGGACCTGTAACATGAAATTAATAGCTCATGTTTTATATCTTGCCTGAACAATAAGTTTAACCAGGTACATGCATTTCCCCCCACTCCCATTTCAAACATTTATTAGTACATTCTCTGAAGTACAGGACATTGTACAAGTCAGTATTTGTAAGAACAGTTACTCTAGAAACTAGTGTGCACAGTACCATTAAACTAAAACATTGTGTTATATACTGGAAGAGAGCTTTTAAACGACTTTTACATTTCTAAAACATTATTGTAAGAAATAAAAAATGTTTAGATCTTCAGGAATTGTGTTAGGGATCTCAAACGTAAGTCTTATCTGATTTGGTGCTTTCAAAAAATTGTGAAAATTGACTGTTAGCTTCGTCATGTCTGTGTGTTTGTGTGTGTGTGTGTTTGTCTCTGTCCATCCATCCACATGGAACATCTCGGCTTCCACTAGGTGGATTTTCATGAAAATTCACGTTTGAGTATTTTTTGGAAAAATGCCATGTAAATCTGTCAATAACGGATACTTTGCAAAAATATATCTGTACGTTTATGATCATATCTCGCTCAGTTCATCTTGGAATAAGAAATATTTCAGACCAAAGTTGTTGAGGAAGTCAAAACACACAGTTTATGTTCTTTTTTTTTTCTTCTTCTTTCTGAAAAATCTTGCCATTTATCAGATAATGTGGAAAAACACTGTAGAGCCAGACAGGCCACAGATGACAATATAATATAGCACATGCGCTGTGCATGCTGACTACCAAATGCTACGTATGTACATACGAGGGCGTGCTGATAAGTCCTTAGCCCGACCAGGAAGGAAACGAGCTACAGCGACCAAACTCGGTATTTATTCAACATACTCCCCACGAAGTTCAATACACTTCTTAGCCCGTTGCTCTAACTTTTGTAAGCTACTCAAAAAAAAAAAATCAGAAGGTTGTCCGTCCAACCAGGTCTCTGCGGCAGCAATGACCTCTGCGTTGGATGAAAAAAGGTGACCTTTCAGTTGATTTTTCAGTCCAGGGAACAGGTGGTAGTCCGACGGGGCCAGATACAGAGAGTAGGGTGGGTGATCAAGACACTGGAGGTCCAGGTAGGCCAGTTTCTTCTGGGCTGCAAGTGCCCGGTAAGCCGGGGCATTATCCTGCAAGAACAAGACCCCCTTGGTGACCTTCCCGCGGCATTTTTCCTTCAAAGTGCCCTTCAGTTGCACCAGCAGAGATGAGTAATACTCGGCATTGATAGTTTAGCCCTTTGGAGGATAATCAATGAGGAGGATGCCGTCTTGATCCCGAAAAATCGAGGCGAGAACTTTACCAGCGGGTTTTTGCATTCGGAATTTTTTAGGGGCGGGGTGAGCTGCTATGCCGCCATTCCATTGGTTGTTGCCTTGTTTCCGGGTCATAGTGATATAACCAGGTTTCGTTCATGGTCACCAGTCATGACGGGAAATCATTTGGATCGCGCCGAAAAAGTTCCAAAAGTTGCTCAGACGACTGGCACCGTTGACGTTTTTGATCCGCGTTCAGGCATTTTGGGATCCACTTGGCGGAGAGCTTCCGCATGTCCAAATCTTTGTGAATGGTGGCTCCAACCCGCTCACGTGAGATGTCCAGTTGCTCAGCTATTGATTGAGCCGAAATCCGGCTCTCTTCCAAGATTAGGTCGTGAATTTGATCAGCAATCTCCGGGGTGGTCACTCTTTTGGGTCGTCCAGGACGAGGCGTATCACAGGTGGAAAAATCACGACGTCTAAACTGGACCACCCAGTTTTTGGCAGTAGCATACGATGCTGCATGTTCAAATGTTTCTTTCAGAATGGCGTGAATTTCCTTCGGCGCCTTGCCTTTAAAAAAAAAACTTGATGACAGCTCACGTCTCCATGTTGTTGAAATCATATGCATCGCCTGACATGCTTCGTTTCAGCCTCTGTAACAAGAAAATACTTGCAATTCGGCACATGAACAGACCCCTTTTTCCGACACTATCGATTCCATCCTATGACATCAGGAAGTAGGTCGGGCTAAGGACCTCTCAGCACCCACTCATACATGTGTGCGCCCACACACACACACACACATATGCATTGCATTGTATCACATTGCATTGTATTACGTACATCACATCACATCACATCACATCACATCACATTCATTCCTTGTATTCTTAAGTGTCTCATAAAGACAGTAGCATGTGGAATGAAGTCACAAATACACAAATATACAGAACTTCTACAGTCTAAAATACTGTAAACATATTACAGACACACTCAGAATGTGTAATACTTATTGATTTTCCACAGCAACGATGATTATGTGAATGCTCCTCATTGTTACATTTATATGCACATTGCCTGCCATTTATATTCTCATGATCTGCTTCTGTAAGTTCTATTTTAATATCCTGTCATCTTTGCCAAGGTCTTCCTAATGGCATCCTTTATTGAGTTTTGGCAACTAAAATTTTAAAGTTTTGTTTATATTGTTATTTTATATACGAAAATTAACCGTGAAGTACCAAGAGTTACTTTTGTCATTTATTTAGTATGATTGTGTTGTAACAAATTATAACTGAGTATATGAGGTAATATGTAAATAAAATTATTTGCTGTTTTCAGAAACTAAGTTCAGATTTTAATGCAGATAACTCAGTAGATTTCAGGAGACATGTTGGAGTACTGATTGCTTACATAATGCAAGACACTGAAATGTGGAAATTTATTATAACTGCCGAATGCTGTGTGAGCGGCGGGAACTGTCAAGATGTTGATGTCACCTTCATACCTTGTCATTGTAAATTAAATAGGACTAGAAGTGCTACCATACTGCAAGTGATTACTTCCCCAGGTGTTTCTGTGTTTGTATAGGGTATTTTCCTGTTGTTTCAACCTTGCTTATCTAATTTATTTAAAGTATTTTTAAGTGTTAGTCCTTGGTGATAGTTTTTTATCCTTTATTGGGTTACATCAGGAAACTACACTTACAGATTATGCTTTCATTATGTAGTATCAGCACTGTGTATATATGCTTTACAAACAAAATATGAAATTTGTCATTATGATTGCATTTGACAGACATGGAATGGGAACATTTTCACATTGGTAGCTGGAATGATTAGATAAAAGAGACAAAACCAAGAATAAATATCAAGCATTTTGTATGGTTGTTCAGTATGGTGGTTGAAGCTGTAACTTATGTTTTTTGTATTATTTGAATGTTCTCATGTGTGTGATTAGGATATCATTAACTAACAATATAATCTGGCAGTGTGCCAGGTGGAATGTGCATTTGATACTAAGCCCCTACAAATATGATGTTATGTCAGGGGTGAACAAATCTCAAGTGCTAGGTCACCCAGGTGACTAGATTTTGTACAGTGGCACCTAATATTTGTGGGTCCTTAGTGTAGAACTTCCTTCTTGTCACCCCTCTGGCTCGTAGAATTTTGAGGTGGCTCCTAGATTTTTGGAAAATTTGTGTATTCATGCATCTAACATGACAGTTTTGCCACACCATAGTATCATTGCCAAAAATGGATGTGTCTGTCAACAAGTCACCATGAAGACATTTTAAAATTTATGAATGTAGATGTAAGAGTGTAGCGTACATTATTATGTGAAGAATGCAAATTCTTATTATGAATTGCAAATCTGGACTCAGTGTTCAAGGTGTCAGCAGTATGCAAGCTGAAGTACTGAGCATAAGCAGTTTTTGTCCGATAATCTCATTAACACAACTGATGTCTCATCTTAGCTAAGTGTGAGCTGGTGTTTTTGAGAATTTTAACATCATTATCTCCAAAACCTTTCCACGATAGAAGTAACATTTTACTCTCACTGTTCGGCCTATTGCTGAGCTGTTGAATAATGGCCAGCCATTTATTGCTCATTTCGTGCATAACTTTCATAATTTATGCACAAGTAGTGTTACTCCCCCCCACCAGAAGTGGAATGTAAATTTACATGATGGTATTTACAAAGAAAATCATCTGGACTTACGTGAAGCTTATATGTCATCATCTGAAATTGATTCTATATTGAGTGTCTAAAAACACATACAAAATCTAAATAAGGAACACCATGTCATACAAATTTGTAGGAATTAAGCAAGCCCATTTCTTCTTCTGAATTGCTCTCTGTTTAACAAGCTGCATATCGTAAATGAAAGGTGCTAAACTGTATGTTGTACATCAGAATTCCCTACCATTTGTGTCCCATGCATGTTGAACATACTGTAAAATAAAACTTTAAGTAACAGATAATATCTGGGGAGAAGCTGTAGTCTGTGATCATTCTGCAGGTGGTAGATTGATAAACTGTATTTTACCAAGCTTCAACTTTGAACAGGCGGGGATACTCCAGTGTCTGCAACTGAGGGACCTGCATTGAGTTCAGCTGCTATTGTCAGCATTGTGGTGGCATCACTGATTGTTTTCCTCATCTTTATTGACCTGTCATGCTATGTGGTGAACCGGGCTGGAGTTCTGATGCTTATCTGTGAGAAGATGCGTGGCAGTAATACAAGTGATGAGGATGCCAAGCTTGGCAGGTGAGTCAGCCATCCTTTCTTATAAATACACAGGCACTGTTTATTATGGTGTTGAATGCATGTTGATCGAAGTAGCCAGTGCATATACTAGGGTAAGTTGTAATAAATCTGACAGTTTTGATTAGGAGGTGGTTGAGAAATAAATCAACTTGTCACAAATATTTCAATGAAATGCTTTGGCATTTAGTATGACAGTGAACTGCAGTGTTTGTAAGTCACTTTGTGCTTCACTTCATGATATAAGGATTGTAGGTATGTTATAATAATGTGTAGTTCAGCTAAATTGTTTGAAAATGTAAGTTTGCGGTTATTTTATTGTATTTTATACAAGGGAACTATGACTTCTGAAAGTCCCAGTTGCAGTGGACATGGTCAATAGAGTTTTTATTAAGTGTTTCGTTTAACAACACTCTTAGTTGCCAAAATTGTATATTGTTGGTAGTAGCTGGTAGAATGAAATGTGAGCTTGAAGCGTTAGTGGAGTGTTCTGATAGGGAAAACTGAAGTACTGGGAGAGGAACCTGTAGCTTACTCATGGCTCTTTCTCTGGAGGACAAGCAGTCACAGCATAGAACTGACCACTTACCTCCATCTGGTTGGGAGGTGAAGGTTGCATGGAGCTGTGTGTTGAGTTACCCATATCCCTATGTTCCTCCATGGCATGTTATTTCAGTGATTAATCTCAGACTTTGCAGACCTGTTCCCATTGCTTCAGACAGATTAACATGGACATTAAGAAGTTCCAGCTTTTATAATTGTGTAATGTAATTCCTCATTATTTTCTTAAGCATTTTAATAAGTATCTGTCAGAAACATTCCTTTCATCAACTACTTTTAGCAGGGATTGCAGTGTGGAAGTAACTGTGCACGTAGAAACAGATTTGTACGTGTTGCTTGTGAAAGTCATGGTTTATACAAGACTATAGCAATCAACAGATTTCCTAAGTACTGATATGTTTATTATAATTTCTGTTGATCTTATTATCTATCTAAATACATAAGGCTGTGTGTGTGTGTGTGAGAGAGAGAGAGAGGGGGGGTGGGGGGGGGAGTATTCATGCATGCATTCACACACATATGATTACTGCCCCAAAAATGTGATACAAGGGGTTAAATATGAGGATATATGTATTTTTAGTTTTTTGAAATGATAGTACCTCCGGAGATTATGCATCAAGTGGTAGGATGGTAGTGGGTAATAAATCAGAAGGGATGTGGAAGGAAGCAGTGATGGCCTAATTTAAAGTAATGCTCAGACATTTGCCTGAACAGACTGTGGAATCCCACGAAAAGCCTCAGTCAGGACAGTTGGTGTTCAGCTGAGTTTCAATCCAAGCACCTCCCTTGTACAAGTTAGAAGGATTACATCTTGTGCTTCTTTAATGTACATAATATGTTTCATTTATTTAAAATGGGTTAAAACGGTGTGGTATTATTCTTGATTTATGCATTTTACAGTTATTAGCATTTGTTTGTCCTTGAACCATGTGCTGACTATGTTGCTACATGATTGTTCTGAGTACATTGCACCAGAGAGGACCCAGTTAGCTGCAGCTGCAGCTGCAGCTGCACAAAGCATTGCAGGCCAGCTGTAATTAACTCTTAAGTTAGCCAGATTATTTATAGTTCTTGTAAACAGCTTTGGGACCATTGTTGTGTAAAAAAAGTACAGTCAAACCTCCGTATGGTGCCCTGTGATACAGTGCCACCGACAGTTAGTGCTCATGAAAGGCTGTGAACACAAATTCCTATTATATATTATTTTGATTCCTGTCACCCTTGGTATACTGCCATTAATCATGCCGAACAGACATTGGTGCTGTCAGGGGTTGACTGTGTATTGTGTTAGAAAATAAGACCATGGGAAATGTTTGTTAAGATTTCTTATGAACAGTGTATACTGTGTAACATTTGAATGCTCATTATGGATTTACTTCTCAGTGTCCATGTGTTAGGAAGTTGTTTTCCTTGCATTTAGTATATCTTTAGCCCTATCTTGAATGAAAGTTTTAGTTTCAAATCTCAAAGCATGGCTCGTCTTACACGGATAGAAAACTCGGTAATAAAATACTATCAGCCTATAATTTCACGTTTTATAGAATATTTTGACACAGAGATACATATTGTATGTATGCGCTAAAATGAGTTACTAATGTTTTAGAGCATCAATAACTTTATGTATTCAGTGGATCACAGGTAATTATTTCCAGACTGTTTTTGTCATGGTTTAGGCATATTTCTGCAGCAGAAATGGCCGTTTCCATTGAGAGTTGAAATGTATATTTTGATTAAGAGTATGGAGTACACATATTTTTCAAATACGTGGTCTGTTAGAAAAGTATCCGACCTTTGGCCGGGAAAAAGAAACTGGCTTACTTGGAGCATTGGACACCTAATCACCCTCAAAGTAGTTCCCTTGGGACTCCACACACTTCTCCC
>Ga0123355_10009125_pt1 | contig 15043 bp, 12 predicted proteins | sample TergutEmb28metaG_3_FD_89872 | JGI IMG/M metagenome (GOLD analysis project Ga0123355, IMG submission 89872) | Embiratermes neotenicus P1 segment gut microbial communities from Petit-Saut dam, French Guiana - Emb289 P1 | ecosystem: Host-associated > Arthropoda: Insects > Digestive system > Gut ...
GCACAATATTGGGTAAGGAGTAAAGGTCCCTAAGCTCCTCATTATGTAATTTTCTCCATTCCCCTGTTACCTCGTCCCTCTTAGACCCAAATACTCTCCTCAACACTGTTCTCAAACACTCTCAGCCTACGTTCGTCCCTCAATGTCAGTGACCAAGTTTCACACCCATACAGGACAATGGGCAGAATTATAGTTCTATATATCTTGATTTTTAAATTTTTGGACAGCAACCTGGATGACAGAAAATTCTGCACCAAATAATAGCAAGCATTCCCTAACTTCAGCCTGCTCTTAATTTCCTCCTGAATAAAATTTTGATTTGTTAACGTTGTTCCCAAGTATTTGAATTCTTCCACCCTTTCAATGGAACTAATATCAATCTTCATACTGTGAATTCGTCCTGCGTTCTGATCTCGAGACACAGTCATGTACGTACTTAGTTTTATGAGCTTTCAATCTCCTAAGTAGCAGCTACTAAAGCTTCTGCATTTTTCTTTACAGTATCTACACTTCCTCCCAATATATTAACATCATCGGCATAAGCCAGAAGCTGGTGTGTACCATTTAATTTCAAGCCATCGTGGTTTACCTGAACCCTCCTAATGGCATACTCCAAGGCAAAGTTGAAAAGCAATGGTGATAGAGCATCTCCCTGTTTCAAACCATTCCTAATAGGAAACATGTCAGACAAATTCTTGCGTACCCGGACTCTACTATACGTTTCAGACACATTTTTATTAGCCTTACCAGTTTCTGGGGGACCCCAAACTCAATAAGAATATTATACAAGACCTCCCTCCTAACTGAATCAGAAGCTTTCTTGAAGTCTATAAAGAGATGATGCACTGCTTCATTGTATTCCCATTTCTTCTGAAGTATTTGACGAATGCAGAATATATGATCAGTAGTTGACCTGTTGTGTCAGAACCCACATCAATGATCTCCAAACAGTACAGCTATACCTCTACGCCCCCTCTCTGACTTTACCTTTACTTTATTATTAAACAATGCACCAGACTACACAAGGTTGATTAGCAGAAGAGGATCTGGAAGGAAAAGGTCCTGGCCTAATTGAGGTAGTCACAGAACTGGCCTGGGAAGACAAAAGCTCTGAAAATGTCCTTCTTAACCTCCCATATAAAATCAGATATTTACAATCACATCACACCAACCAGCTCTGTGCATTATATCATGCTGCTACACTATTTACAAACAAATCTCTACCACCTTTTGAACTTGGGACAATTACACATAAGACATATACACACTGTATTTGACATAACAAATACCAGATTTGGCATCCTATTGCATGTTACTGCCAGCAGTTACTTGCGAAACGCCAGTAATGCCGACACTTGCCATATACTGGAAGTATGGTTTGGCACTTCCTGCCTGCCACCACAAGCCACTTCCTGTGCCTGCCTGTTTCAAGGAAGTATGAAGAATGTTCAGTTCCTTGGGTCATAAAAATTAAATAACAAGTCATTACAATGTTAAACATAGCTCACTGCCTTCATGAAGTGTCATGATTTTCAGACACAACCCCCCACAACATATTCATGCATCTATCCCTTTTCTGGATATGGGTTTAAAAATTCCATGGCCGACAAATTTGGGTTCCTGTATTTGTGAGCAACCACTTCCACTTCCACTTCCGAGACTCTGTGGTATCAACACTTAGCAACACTTGGGAGGTCACTGACTCCACCACAGTGAGGAAGTGGAAACAGCTGCCATATCTTTTTTACATTCCTACCAAGCATCTTGATATTATCAAAGTTTTTATTCACCGATGATACGATTTAATTTGAAAACCATATTAACACAGTACCTGATACACTATTATTTATTACAGACATTATTAATATATGCAGCCATATGACCACCGATGTACCATAATTATTTTGAAAAGTGCAACTTCAGCTAGTACAGATGAGCTCCCTGATTATGGCGTGACCACACCAAAACACGTCGGAGCTATTTTAATGTAAATTTTAATACTGTTTTTAGGACAATCACTTGTGTATTTGTTGGTGAATAAATGTGATAGCTGCCATTTCTGCTTCCTGCATGTTGAATGTTCAAATACAGCTGTGTAAATTCAGTAGCCCACGTAAGCATGCCACTTAGAGCTAACAATCATGTGGAAAAATCATTATATACATGCATAATCAGTTTTCCAGTATTGTACAAACACAAATCCGTGGAAAAGAGATTTGTGAGTAGCTACTATTCGCTCAGCTGGTCATGAAATTCCCTGCAGTTTATGATACTGAACTGTTCATTACCGTATCTGCAACAGCCCACCACTTTGCCTTTCCCTGCGACACATGAAACCAATCCTCAAACTAGAAGAATAATTCTGTAAGAACAACATTAATCTTAGTCTCCCTCCAATACCAAGATTTTCCAAATGGTACAGTTCATGCAGCTCCTCTTTATGCAGCTTTCTCCAGCCTCCGACTGTTTTCCCTTAAACCCTAAAATCATTTTCAGTGCCACATTCTTGAACATAAAGACACAACTTTTACAGAAATTAATACAGAGAAATTCATTTTGCAATATGCTCCAAGTTAATGCTAAATAAATAAATAAATAGATCACAGCACCAGACGTGTATGATATCTGTACAACATCCGACAACGATAGCTAGATACAAATGTGAACTGTACCATCTCACGCTGTATGTAAGGCTGATGTTGCTTTACTTATGTTCTAGGAAGGAAGAACTGGACTGGGCCTGGAGAGGTTTATTTAAACAACCAACAGCCTGTATGTAATGACTTTATTGCAGATCTGCTCAACTGCTGAAACAAAGAACAGGTCCGGAACCAGTGACCACATTTGGCCTTCTGGCATATGACACCATACAGTTTGGTAGATGGGTGCAGGATTTTGGAGGAACCTGCTCCACCCTCAAAGTAAGAACAGATGGAGTTCGCAGGTTCTTTTTAAATGCCAATACCTATCTACAGACTATGTGGCAACACATCCCAGAAGACTGTAATCTGTACAGAACAAATCTAACATGTGATAAGGCTTGTAACACAATCATAAAAATGCATCTGACTTTCTGACTTCATATTCTTGAAGGCCAAGGAAGTACCACAGTTTGAGATGAAACGGCATGATATCAGTTTTCAATCTCCTCCTCCCCCACCAACTTCTTTTACCCTACCAAAAAACTGGCCCTCTTTAGGTACCACTGGCCCCAAGATCCTGCGCTCATAGCCCCTACAACAGCACTGCCTTCCCTAAATTATGTACAGCTTCCCCTGCTCAGCTAACTCCCACCCCACAGAGGCAGCAAGTTTCATCTGCAATGTTGGTACTAATGTACCAGCTACACATCACATCCTCAAAGAGTGCAATCTACTACTTGCATGCACAGTGTTTAATGTCTGGGGCAACAAAAAATACACACACATCAAGTTTTGCAGTGTGTAAGGAAGGCAGTACCAACAGGAATCAACAGCACGCGGACAGACAGATGCAACTCTGATTCTCACCGGCAGAAGTCCTAATCACAACTACAAACATGATCACCTGCATAATTTCACCTAACACAGATGAAGCACTGTAAACCCTTGGGATCAAATCACCTGTTACATTTCACAATAACTAAACTATGTGCAGCACACTCCTTTTCGAAAAGCTAAGCAACACAGCGAGTCAATAAACTTCCTGCCACTTACTGACGCTCGCTACCATTTTCAAACGGCCCACCCACTAAACCCTTATGCTCAGCCAGTTGTTCAGTGAACCCACATACACATAAATACATAGACATACTAAAACTGCATGCATTTAAGACACAATTTTGAATAACAAGCTCCACTGAAGTGAAATTTATAGAAGGTGGAGAAAGAAGGTTCAGGCAAGCTTGAATAAAGAATAACCTAATGGGTACTAGTCTGAATACATTTATCATGGCAGTGGTGGTCGTTATCATCATAGTAGTAGTAGTAGTACAGAAAGAACTAGCAACATAAAGGGATCACATGAACACTGAGAAGCAGAGTGTAAAAAGATCAGATATAAAGCATATATACAGGAACACCAAACACTAAAATTGTACACCTGCATGCATCTTACAACAATTCAAACAGCCTTGAATCGGCTGCCTTCCAACTACGTGTCCATCCCACTTCTCTACCTTACGTGTCATTAATAATGGCCAGTTGCTTTTCACACTGCAGTGGGTTTACAGCCCCACAAAGAGCTGTGGACACACAGCCACAACTGTACTGCAGGCTCTAGTCACGAAGCCCAGATATAACTACTGCAGTTACAAACACTGCCCAATGCCTAACATTCCAAACAGATCACAGCATACTGACCAGGTCAGCTTTAGTGACAACACTTCTGCTGTGTATTGGGGAGGTGCACAGGTCAAATATTGGCCCAGACACTGACTGTCCTGCAACTGCTTGTGGTTCTCCTCAGCCCCTCTACCAAAATGCTAGGTCAATATTTGAACTTGACCACAACCAACCTTCAAGTCCCTTTTGATCTGTTACTATCAAGCAATCATCTGAAACTCTACAATGAATAACAGCATAACTAAACAAACTACAATTAACCTTTTGGCACCGGAACTATTTTTTTAATTTTAGCACACCCTGTATATAAAATGTGAATAATACAGGAACCAAATATGTTAGAATTATGAAACAAACTGCATTTTGAAAAGGAAAAAACGGAGAGTATATACCATGTTTAAAATATTCAGTACCTATATTTGTTGAATAAATATATAAAATGCAACATTTAGAGGTTAGCCGTGCGGTACGACCACTATAGTCACCGTTAGGCATCAAAAGGTTAAATACAACAGTTCACATTTTTGACACCAGCAGAAGAGCCTCCTCACATTTTCATCTCAGGACACAAATGTATTCCATGTCTGAAACTCTGCCGTCCATTCCAATACTATATAATATAAGCAATCAGTACTTCAGACTACCACAAATAATACCATCATATGCACCCACACGGCATCACGTCCAGAATGATCAGACTCTTCAACATTCATCACCGCAAGAACCTCAAAAAGTTTATGATGAATACTGATTGGCAATGTAAGTCCACAGCTTAATGTAGGCCCTGTGGAGGGGATCAGCCTAGAATCCTTATCATTCCCAAAGGTGGATATCTGTGAGAATACAGGTCTGATTGGAGAAGAGATGGAACTCCCCTGTATGACAATCTAGTGCATAACTCCAAAACCACCAGGTTCCTGTTGTCAGCAAACCATTAGTCTGGAACTGGCATGGATTATGGAAAACAATTAACCTGGAATGCAGTGTGAACAATGTGGCTACACAATCCCACTACTGACACATTCCAAACAAGTAATTTGCTTCAGCTGCAGAAGCTGTTGGACAGTTCTAGACAGCAAATGATATTTCAGAACCAACATACTGTAATATGAAACTCATGTCTATCTAACGTGACTTAGGCATCACATTTATCTTCTGAATTGCAAAAATTAGCCTGCGGTGACATACTGCACAGTTACCACAGTCAGTCTCTGTTGGAATAAACTGGAACTGTTTAAAATGTCTCTCTGTACAGCAGTGGATATGAACAGTAAACTGATGGATAATAAAGACAGGAACACTGAGAAGTTCATTTGGGATCAGTGAAACTAAAACTAAATCAGAGGGGGAATAAACTGAGCTACAGCAAATGACAGTTCCACCATATCATGAGATGTGGCAAGTACATTTTAAGTTTCCCTGTATTGCTGAATTTACTATCTTCATTAGAAATAAAATGTTCATGTTTCATATACATACAAATGGCAGGCCAAGAAAGCCTGCAACTTCTACTCAGCACAGTCCAATTCCTGTGTGTGTGTGTGTGTGTGTTACATGGCCCACAGGATACACAGTGGCCCATTCATGCAGTCCAGTGCCCTAGCCCAGATTAGTAATCTGTACTATTTGTGTCTAAGGTAGAAAATTCCTCAAAGGTACAATGTCTTACAGAAATGTGTGACTACAATAATAATCTGTACCATTTGTGTCTAAGGTACCAAATTCCCCAAACAAAGGTACAGTGTCTTACAGAAATGTTTGACTAACATAAAACTCACACAATGGCTAGTGGTACAGTTTGTCCCATACTCACTGCACAAATTAACCCATTATTTGCTGCTCTTGTCCCTTGCCTATGAACACATTTTTTGCTGGCCCTGACTATCTCTTGACAACTACTCTGTCCCTTTAAAGATGGGTCTGCAGATGTTCGTTACTAATGCACTTCAGCCTTCAACATTTTACCCATAACATTTCCGAACAAACAAACAGCACAGTTGTGCAACCAACAAGATGCGACGTTTCTCAATTTATTTGTTTCTGTAAGACGCTCTACATGTTTCAGACAGGTTTTCCGTCCATCATTGGGAGCTCAAAACTGCACATACAGCGTCCAGTATTGGTCTGACAAATACTTGACATGTGCAGTTCTGAGCTCCCGATGATGGACGGAAAAATTATCTGAAACATGTAGGGCATCTTACAGAAACGAGTAAATTGAGAAATGTCGCATCTCGTTGATTGTACTCTGTGAATATATTAGCGATGCACGGACCTCTGAATGTAAAACAGCATGGTCTTGCATACTTCATACGGTACATACAGTGAAACTCATCAAAGATGACATCACTAAGACGTTTGCCCCCCTAAAACACTAGAACATTTAACATGCACTTCCCTCTTAAAACGAATTTTCTGCCCAAGAAGCAATAAAAGTTCATGATGCAATGAATTCTTCACCTCCCTTTTAATACAATTTTCTAAATCAAAATCTTCATTTCCTCAAAGTTCTCGCTTTTTTAATTTGTTCCAAATATTAAGCAACAGACTGTCGGTCTCGGAACCCACAGTTTACTCCCCCAGGACATTTCTATATGCACCATGTGGCTTATTTGTGATGTGTCATGTCATGTCATGTCATGATGAAGACCAGTTATTGTTACAGAGCTTGTAACAAACCACTACAATAACAAAAGCCTCTGTCAACCAGTTTCATGTTAATGCTACCAATCACGGGCGAATTCAGGTCATCATTACTCTTACTTACCGTGTATTAACAAAAGTCTGAGAGATGCAACTTCATGACATGTGAAAAATCTACATGATGAAGTATGGGGTTAATGGAGTGTGATGCTGTAAATGTTTTAATGGAGTGTGATGCTGTAAATGTTTTAATTTTTCAATAATCTGTTATGTTCTGTGTGCAAAATTTATGCAAATTTGTGTTAATCCACTCTTTGCCTTGTACAGTTCTTGTATTGTACAGCAATTAATTATTAAACACATGATCTCCACTGCTACCACATCAACTGGCATGAAACACAAGCAAGCCTCTCTAAATTCAAGGACGGCAAAACATTAAAATCCGGTTGTATGCTAATTCAGAAGTTCTTCACAAAATGCACTTCTGCATTACCTTAAATACAGTCACATCAAACTGAGTCACAATACTCAGTGTGTCAGTGAAGATATGAGCCAGAAAAAAATCAAAACAGTGAAATACATGAAGGCAAATTCAATTCTTGTGGAATGGTTCTGGTCAAAATGGGCTTTTTGTACCAGGTGCACTTATAAAAGGATGTACTGTCTTGTCTTCAAAAATGTGTCAGAAGAACCGAAGGTTCACTTCAAATGAGATTTCAGTGAAAATATGTAAATGAATGCACAACTTGCTACTCCATGCAGTGGAGTTCTACTTGAGATGCTAAGAGTCACGAAACTGTTGGCATTTTATGGAATAAGAAGGTTCATTACTGTGTGCACAACAGCCTGCCTTTGGCCCTGAACCCAGCATGATACAACCAGTCCCAAACCCTCTGTAGTTGTAGACCCAGCATATTTTGATTTTAGATGGTTATGTGATGCTGGCACCTAACAAAGAAGTTGCATGGATTAACACTGCAGTGCAGTTAGTCTCCATGTCAATATGGAATTACAAAATAATGTTTTCAGGCTTACTTTTTAAAGATGTTTCCTTGCTTAGCAAGCTGCAATTCTCAAATTCTTCCAAAAACATCCTAAGAAGGTTTCACTGTAACTGCAGCATTTTTGGGTAAACTGGGCACCTGACAGGGCCTGCATCACACCAAACTATCTGTGCAGGCCATGACTTATGCACTTACAGCTCCCTTGCATCACTTTGCATTTGTTTTAGCAGATTTTCCTTACACCTTCAGGCATATGTAGATGTCTCCTGTCAAGGCCATTGTACGGACAGCTGTCATGTCCTTACAGCTCACATATACGCTACACAACCAGCCCTCTACAGTTTATCATCTTACATTTCGGCTACTACGTAAAATCCCGACTCTGTGACAGCCAGAACTGGGACCCCAATAATGTATGAACTACAAGAACAGCCTACCCACCCTTCTCGGCTACAGTAAGTAAGCAGCAACACAATCACCAGAACACCTTAAGACAACGATCATGCAGAATCAACGAGAGACATGCACCACCTAGTCTGTCTAGGACAGGGCTTTAAAAACCATATGACCAAGCTCCACTGATGGAATGCCAGTTTACCAAATGAATACAGCAGCAAAGAACATCATGAATGAATGGATGAATGAATGTTATGCTCAACTGGGTATGACTCCTGCTTTGTATTCAGATCCTGGGTCAAAATCTCAGTCCAGAAACCAACTATCCTCAATGGCTTCCTGTGGTTTACCCCAGTCACACCAGGTAAATTCCACAACAGGACTTCAAATTAGGCCATCTACATTTCCTATCACGTCAATCATTCATTTACACTCCTCCATGTGACACAACACAGTCCATAGTGGCAGCACATGTAAATAAACCACAATAAGCAAATGAGGGACAGAGGGGTATGTCATTCATGACTGTAGAGTTGCAATATCAGCTATAATGAACACCCAACCCGTGCATGAATGAGTTCAACATACACTGCAGTAAGCTGTGATAAAGATCCCTGAACAACATTTTGTATGCCACTCAAACTGTCTCATGGCATACATTCCAAGATTTGGCATCACTGACTGCACCAAGGTGGTAAAGTTAGGCTTGATGCTGAGCACCATCAGGGTCAGGGAAGATACTGGATGCAGACACAGTTTGAAATAAAACAAAAATTACAATTCAAGTATGACATTCACCCAAAGACAAGTGGGACCTACCGCTTAAATGTATATCATGAGATAACTGACAGCAGGCAAAATATAACACAGTGTTGTGCAATGTGAAGTTCAATGATAAAGAATGATAAGCCTGTGTTCAAAGCCACACCTAACTCTCTCAGTAATGCCGCTGAGTGCTTATCTTACACACACTTCACATAACTCAAGATAAATATATTGATCTTTTTATTCACTCTTTATTTACTTAATAACTTCTGATGAAATAAGTAAATAATGGATTTTAAAAGATAACTATGGAAGTGGCCGTGTCCAAGTTTGCAGTATTTACCAGCATTTACATAAAAGTCCTACAAAAAATGACGAAGAACTTCTTCAATTCATTTAGTAGCCCTCAGAACCAAAACTGAATGAGGACCTCCCAAATACAAAGCATCAGTCCTACCCACACAACCTGTGACATACAGCATAAAACATGAACTGTTCTAAATAGAGTGAAGTGTGCATCAGTAACAGGATAGGCAATGTACATATACTGTAACACTGAGGCCCACATGTGTCATCATTGTAACAGTGGAAAAGCAATAAATATTACATATTCTGAGTATGTGTTTGTAGTCTTAATTATCCAGCATGCACAGCGCATGCGCTGTATACTACTGTCATCTGTGGCCAAACCGTTTAAACAATATTTTTCCTCATGCTCTTATAAATGGCACAATTTTCAAAAAGACAGAAAGAAAGAAAAAGTTACTGAATGTAAAATGTGTGTTTAGATTTTCTATACAACTTTTGTCTGAAACATTTCTCATTCTAAGAATTGAGTGATATAACAAAAATGCATAATGGTCTTCACGTACAGTATCTGTTGTCGTCGGCTGAGTTTAATGAAACACGGATTTTCCCAACATATTTTTGAAAAATACTCAAATATCCACTCTAATGAAAATCTGTCCAGTGGGAGCTGAGCTGTTCCATGTGGATGGACGTGGTAAAGCTAACAGTCCAAAAACTGGCCACTGACAACACAAGAAGCTCCAAAAGACCTACAGCAAAAGTTTGGCAGTGGCATCTGTGCACAGACATTTGTGACACCAGCACAGCCAGTCAACCCTAACACTTTGACAGAAGCCAAGGTTATATCATCCATGTAAGAGGAAAAGAGGCTATGTCTTAAGCATTCACAGCTCAGAGAATCTTCAGCTGTGACCAATAGATCCATGCCACGTCAGATTCGATTCATACCCTTCCCCCACCTCCTGTTCTTCTTAGACCTGTCCCCAGTGTCCCACATTATCTATACAGCTTTCTCAAGCATTCTAACCCACTAAGACAGAGACAGGCCCCTATGATGAACCCACTTTTCCTTCCCAAGCCTTAATATTCTATGGTGGCATAATTATAACCAGAGATAAAAAACATGTACTTACTGGATATTATTTCACCACCCTGCTCACCATCATGTAACTAACAAAATATTCTCCTATGATGTACTGTTCAAGGTTTGGTTCATCATCTACAGGGGGAAACAGGAAGTGAGAGAGAGGCGACTGTGAAGTAATTTTGGTGTTTTTAGCATGTACAAATGACAAGAGTAGGCATAAGTATCAATGACAGTGACAGGCTAGTCAAATGTTGCAGACTGCAGATGGAGAGAGCACAGCGAACTGTCATCGGACGTAAGGATAGCTGCATGCTCAGGCACAAACTTATCCTACTTTAAAATAGAGCATAAACTAACACGAAAGACTAACGACTTTGGGCCTCAAAAGAGCAATATCCACATTCTCAGCCCTAAACAGTCATTAGGTTTTCCAAGCCCTGTACATGGACATACTGCACACAGCAGCAGAGCTAGGTGTTAGTCTACAGGCATGCACTGCTCTCACCACACACTCGTACCAAACTGTGAGGATTCTAAACATTCCCCCCCTCCCAATATGACTGATAAAAATAAATGAAGACATACCTCCATCCCCAGAGGGAAGTCCTACTTCCATCCAGACATGCAAGTCACGTATCCTCCTGCACCATGTGTCCACGAGACAGCTGCCTATTGCACATCAATCCTCACATGTTCCTACATTCTGTATGAATCCAAAATCAAATTTTCAGAATTCTGGCTTCTTTATCCCACGACAATTAATCCAATGTTCCAGGCTCTCCAAAATTCCATGATTCCACTACTGCTTTATCCTTTCCTAAGATGCATGTGAATCCAATGGGGTAAAGCAGACCAGAATCCTGACATAGTTGGAATCCACTCCAAGTGGTGTAACTGCCAATCACTAGCATCTTTTGAGATTCAGCAGGCATTTCAACACAAATCCAACAGCAAAGTTGTCCAGAATCCTGGCTAGTGCATTCTCCCCTTGATCCAGTTTTTTGTGTGTTAAGTATAACCAATAATTTGTTTTTATCCGCCTAACCATAATACTATGTACTGATCCAACAAAAAACTATCCCATATCCTGGCTTCATTTCCCTTGTGAATCCATGTGATCCAACTCCTGATGTCAAGGAAATCCATTTTGAATGCATGGAAAAGAAATCCAAATTCCAATTCATCCTGTCATCCCTTCCTTCTGATCCAACGAAGAAATCCAATAAAAATTCGAACCAAACGAAACTTGAATTATTTAACATATTTTGGTCCCTTTTCCATCCAACGAGGCAGGAAATCCTTTGATCCAAATGAATCCAAGGACGTTCCAAATCCATGCAAAAAATTGGTTCTCCTATCATCCATCCTCTCCTCTTGAATCCAAGTGATTACTAAGACATGTTCCTTTAATGGGAAACGTTGCCACATCCGTTTACAATTGCTATCCACATGGTGTAAAAAAAGAGAAGAAAGAAAAAAACATTAGAACAATTGTGAACATAGGTGTGTGGAGTGGGGAAGGCAAACGCCTTCTGCCACTTCTTTACATAAAATATAAACCTTACCACAGGATACATACATGCCTTTGCCTATTACATATTTCTGTGAAATTTAGCCCAGTAGTAAAACAGAGTTAACTTGATGTTTTCACCAGTCAGTCTCTGATATCTGTCTCTAGGAATGTTTACTGTGCTCAAATGGCTGTCACTTCAAATCTGAAACTGTTCTATAGCCCCACAACTGAAAAATGCAAATTGAACCAATTGTGGTAGTCTTACACCAATCATCTCCCTATCCACAGCTTTGTCAGTTGATCTTCATGTTGGCAGAACTGCAACAGGCACGGCAGAAGCTCAATTGTAGGAGCGTGACCTCGAACGTGACCGTGAACGGGAGAAGCTGCGACGAACTGGGGAGTAAGTGGGAGAGCCACGTCGTCGTGGGGAATAACTGCGACTGCGCGAACGACCTCCTCCACTCCCCCGGCCACCACTTCCACTACCACCATAGTCCTCCTTCACCCGGATGTACGACACCTCACCCTGCACACAACACTTTTCATAACTGGAACGCTGATTTTGACCATTTCTTTGTTTCTGTGGATTTACAATACATGCATATGCACATCAACACATAAATGACGTATGATTACAAGTGGAGATGTAATGCCATACAAATTTCCTTGTAGACTATTTCAAAACCAAGAACAAACCAGAACTATAGACATGTTAACAATTCAACACAAGGGGTCAGGCAGACAAACTGCACGCATAGAACTAACTGACCTTCCATATGAGTGAAACAAAATGATAGATCTTTGGAATATCCTGCACAAAAGGACATCTTAAAAAAAAAAAAATCCTGAAGTATTCTACCAACAACACATTTTTGCTATGTGCTACCTGTATCAGGGCCAAATCTTTCATATTCATCACACTTACTATTTAACCACAAGATATTACGACTGTCACCCAACTTGACCTATTTCATGGCTACAATGACTTTTAAAAAAATTAAAATATTCAAGGAAAAAGAAGTGATCTAGACAAAACACACTGAAGCATCAGAGGTTACATTACATTACGTACTATTCTTCATCACAATAAACCATTTTTACGCTTCCTGCCTTCATAAAATCACATTACAATGGACAGGCTCATACAATCACATGCTGTGCGCGAGTGTGAACATGTCTGTATGCATGCAAGCGGACATCCTCCCATTTCCACTTTTGATCCATGTGACTGATATTCACTATTTAATGTGCAGACATTATGCCAATGGCAACCATGATCTATATCACTTTTTATTTTCTTACCCAGTAACATCACAGATGAAGTGGGAATGACAGTAATGACACTAGCACCACTTACATCAGGGACCAAAAACAATGTACACTAACAGATCTCCAATAAATACAGAACTTCATTAACCTTCTGGCGCCGGAATTATTTTTTCTAATTTTAGCACACCCTGTATACAAAATGTGAATAATACAGGGACCAAACATGTTAGATTTATGAAACAAACTGCATTTGAAGAGGAAAAAACAGAGAGTATATACCATGTTTGAAATATTCAGTACCTATAATTGTTGAATAAATATATAAAATGCAACGTTTAGAGGTTAGTGGTGCGGTACAACCACTATAGTCGTCGTTAGGCATCAAAAGGTTAATATAATGCTTCTCAAAAATGAGCATCCATGTGTAAACCTTTCTTAACTTTTAGTATTATGGCAACTGCTACCAAACCACTGGATACAGGCAAAAGAAATTCGGTGTGGCAGCAGATCATATATATATATATATATATATATATATATATATACCGACAAACTGCATAAAAACTGCTGCCATTATAACAGAGATGGCAGCAATGTGCACATTCTGGGCATCTATCTGACAAACTTCAGGTATATGATATGTATTAAATGTCACAGGAATAAAAATAAATACAAAAATTGTTCAATTCATTTATTAACATTATAGTTTAATAGCAAGATGGACAATTACAAAACTAGCACACAAAAAACACAACACTTCAGCCAAAAATGCAACACTTGAGTAAAGGCTGCCTCAGCGGAGAGAACAGAAACCAAATCGTCCCCAGTAATATGTTGAGCAGCAGAGCTCACACAACTTTTATGTCATGCATCCTGTTGTGAGTAAACAGCTCAAATAATCCTATTTCATAACAGAATTCTTATAATAAAACCAATTAGATGCACTAATATCTCAAATTTATTTTTGGAATAAAACTCTACATGTTTCGGACAGTTCGTCTGACCATCACCAGGAGTTTTTCACTGCACACACAGCATTGGTATATGTCACACAGGTTTGCTCACAATCTGTATGACATATACCATTGCTGTGTGTACAGTGAAAAACTCCTGATGATGGACAGAGGAACTGTCCGAAACATGTAAAGTTTTATTCCAAAAATAAATTTGAGAAATTAGGGCATCTAGTTGGTTTTATTATAAGAATATTTCACGATGCACGGTCACCTGAACGTCAAATTCATAAGAGAACTGCAAGCAAGGAAACGAATGAAAGGAATGACTGCAGATTACCAATACATTGGCAGTGTTAAATCTTTTAAGAAGTTCTAATTTGATTTCTAAATGTATCTACAACCCTGTATGGGCGTGAAACTTGGTTGCTGACATTGAGGGAGGAAAGGAAGCTGTGGGTGTTTGAGAATAAGGTGTTGAGGAGAATATTTGGATCTAGGAGGGACGAGGTAAAGGGGGAATGGAGGAGATTGCATAACGAGGAGCTAAATGATCTGTACTCCTCACCCAATATTGTGCGGGTGATAAAATCAAGAAGAATGAGATGGACTGGGTATGTGGTGCATATGGGTAAGGAGAGGGGGGTGTATAGGGGCTTGGTGGGGAAACCGGAGGGAAGGAGACCACTGGGGAGACCTAGGCGTAGATGGGTGGACAATATTAGGATGGATCTCCAGGAGGTGGGATGTGGGTATATGGACTGGATTGGGCTGGCCCA
>Ga0123355_10009126_pt1 | contig 15043 bp, 13 predicted proteins | sample TergutEmb28metaG_3_FD_89872 | JGI IMG/M metagenome (GOLD analysis project Ga0123355, IMG submission 89872) | Embiratermes neotenicus P1 segment gut microbial communities from Petit-Saut dam, French Guiana - Emb289 P1 | ecosystem: Host-associated > Arthropoda: Insects > Digestive system > Gut ...
CAGTCCCCCACCCCACACCTGATACAAGGCAAGAGCAAAACCACCTTGGGTCCAAAGCGCACTCATAATACTAGCACGCCCAAAAATTCCCATCAGTAAATGTTTCAAATCGTACGGATACAGAATGAAATATGCCGATAGTGGGACTCTAACAAACATAGTTTGTTTCCGAAGGCTACTGCTAGCACGCATTCAAGTACCTGGGCTACATAAAGAAATATGCCGACAGTGGGTCTCAAACCAACGTAGTTTGTTTCTGAAGGCTACTGCTAGCACGCGTTCAAGTGCCTTAGCTGCATAAAGAAATATGCCGACAGTGGGTCTCAAACCAACGTAGTTTGTTTCCGAAGGCTACTGCTATCACGCTTTCAAGTGCCTCGGCTACATAAAGATATATGCCGAAAATGGGACTCGAACCAACACAGTTTCTTTCCGAAGGCTACTGCTAGCATGCGTTCAACTCTCTGGGCTACGCCTGCCGACATTAAGAACGAACGGTCCGGTGGACTCATTCATCCCTAGCAGCACAGCTAGATAGCTAGGCTCACGCCTGGGAAATTTAATGTAGTTTAATTAATGTTTTATTTTCAAATTAATCAAAAGTATTTTTGTCTTCTGTTAATATATTCGCGGTGTAATTAATTGTAATGAATGGAAGACAGAGAAACGCCACGATTGCAGAAATATGGGGAAAGTAAAACGACTCGAATTATGATGGCAACTGTACCGCATATCAGTGCCTGAGAGGGACGTACGAAATATCACATTGATGGATTTTTGTTCGACTTAGTTTACAGTTCAGTACCGACGGATAAGCTTCTGAGCCCAAGCGGTCTGCACACGTAAGGGGTGTTGACCCTTGATATAAATTTCGGGGGCCCGGCACTTTGTGTATTCCTGTCGGGCGTTTGGGCGACCGAATCTAGCGATACTCAGCTCCTGTGGGGATCGTAAGTAATGCACCTTCATAACACACATGCAAGTAATGCAACGTTCGTAAGTAACAAAGGAAACATATATTCTGAGTACAATTCTCGCAATACAGTTTGGAACACACACATACAGCACAAAAATAAACACAACTAGAATAAACGGCCTTCGCAGTGAAATACAGGCACTGATAGTTATTCTACGTAACAAGAAATACACTGGCCGTGGTACCTACTGGCCCTCGCCTCAGGCTGTTTACACTGTAGCCATTACATTACGTGATCTACCGTCTGACTCACAACTGAATCGACCCCGTCACAACAGGAGCGTAACAAACATGCATGGTCGTGCTGAACACTCAGGCCGACACAACGAGTCAGAACGACAGTACATAAATTACATACAACACTCACATGGAAAATAATGAAAGAAAAACGGCCCTTCGACCCGGCACCTGGCCCCCGGGGGCGACGTCTGGTATGAACTCTCCAAAGATCGAAACATGTCTATATTCAAAACACAAACCGAATAACGAATTTGCGACTTACGTTCATACCCAAGCGCCGGTCCTGTGGCCTGTGCGACCCACTCTGTGGACTATATCTCGTTGGCTGCCCAGCCAACCGTAACGATGTTCCTCAGTCGCTCCTGGGAAGCCGAGTAGAAGCTGCGATGTCGGCAGAGAAAAACAGACTAACTCTCCGGGCTTCAAGCCACCGCGGAATTCCACGGTCCGTGCGGCCCCCCTACCCATCCACCCAATCACGACAGCTAATCTTCGGACGATAATCGAAGGGAAAGGTAATGACTAGAGTCAAAGTTCATGATGACAACTTGCGCATAGGATTGGCCTTTGAGCCGGGCCCCGCGGGCACGGCTAATCATCCCCCCGCCATTTTGGTCAACCGCGTTGACCCGTCTCAGTGGCTCTTCACGTATTGCACGCAGTTACTTCACAGCGTAAGTCCCGCCCGTCACACACACTTACTTATCATCTCGGCGCGTCGTCACAGCATCCTCACAAGGTGTAATAAATTTTCCGTGGTTAACCCCCACGCCTATAACTTCGGTTGGACCACCAGCCACATCAATTAGGACGACCACTTCCATTCAGTTGAGGATCTTACCACACTAACACACCACCTCCAGGACCTCACACTAGGCCGTTAAATCCATCACTGACATGTACTCCCTTCACCAACACACCAACCGGCTGCGGAGTCCAACACCAGGTCCGGTCCGCCGGCTTCCAGGTGTCCACAAGTGAGGGTCCATCCGGTACATTATCTCGCACCCGTTCCGGTGCACCGCCCCGAGACAAGCCCGTGGGGGAGAACTAACACAGGCAACCATTCCTAATGCGGAGTGCGACGGTCCTCTTCTTGTTGCTCCAATCCCATCCGGTCCACGGTACAAGGAAAGGCGAATGATTATCGTCCGGCGACCTTCCGCTCTGTAAGTTGTGAAGACATCAGGGCTCACAAACCAAAGCAAACATAACACTACATTCAGAATATAACTAAGCATTACATTGCATTACACTCAGAACACTGTACAGCATTACTTATCACATGGTTTCAACTGGCTCACATGGGCCCTTCTTATGATCACCCCGGTTTCGGGGTTAGCCAGCAACACTACTTTGGGTCTTACGATCCTAGCTATTATCACAGGCACCGACCACCTTAATAACAGCTTATCAGATATTTGTTGGGCCTTAGAACTACTTAACTTCAGCTGATAACGCACCAGATCACCCACCTTATATTGGTGCGGTTTGCGATCTGCGTTAAAATTTTGGGCCACTCTTTTCCTGGCTGCCAGCAAGATACGATAGGCCTGGGTCCAGAACTAATTCGTGCTGTTGTTGTTGCCATCACTAACCGGGGACAGATCCCACTGAACCCTCAACGGGCATTTCAAATCGCGCCCCAAAAACAAGACTTCCGGAGTACTACGCGTGATTTATGCACGGCAGTGTTGAAAGCCAGGCTTACCCACGGTAGATCCTCATCCCACTCATTCTGAGATTCGTGGTGGAATATTTTGAACGCCGACTTCAGGTTCCTGTTAACTCTCTCTGCCAGGGAGACTTGGGGATAATAGGGGGTGGTGGTAAGATGTTCAATACCCCATCTGAAAAACAAGTCTCGAAACTGCTTGCAGCGGAAAACCTTGGCGTTGTCCGTGACGATGGATTTCTGTGTACCATAAGCCGGAAAGTATTCTCTCTCTAAGTAATCGGACACTGCTGATGACGTCATCTTGCGGACGGGGCGAAATGAAACAAACTTGGAAAACGAATCGACCACGACCAAAATGGCAATGTTGCCACGTTTGATTCTAACAAGCGGACCCACAAAATCAATGAAGAGCCTAACCATTGGTAGAGCAACTGGGCTGGCTGAATGTAACCCCACTCTCGTGTTTTGTGCGGGCTTAGCTCGCGGACAAAGCTCACATTTGCGCACGTAGAAAAAACACTTGCGTACCCATTTTCTGCCACCAAAAGTTAGAAGTAACTCTGTGGTAAGTCTTCCACGCTCCGAGGTGGGCTGCTGAAACAGCGTCATGAAAATACTTCAGCAGCATGGTTCTCAATACAGGGGGGACTACCCAACTGCGCCTGTTCGACCGTTTAGGAAAGTAGCATAAAAGGCCCTTAGGCACCTGAAAATCTTCCACGCCGGTTTGCTTATCCTGGATTTTCTTCAGGAACTCCATTAAAAAACGCGTCATTCTCCTGGTGTTCTTTAAGAGACGAGTAGACTAGAGGAAGAGACTCCAAAAAGGCACCACAGGAAACTTTCACGTTCTAACCAGAAACACCTTCAAACATGCGTGATAACGCGTCAGCCACCACGTTATCTATGCCCCGAGTGTGCTTGACACTGAACTTGAATGGCGCCAACCGCAATATTCATGTGCCGAGACGTCCCACGTCCTTGACCTTTCTAAGTAACCAACACAATGCAAGGTTGTCACAATGTAATTCTAACTCGTTATGCTCGAGGTAGGAACGGTATTTTTCACAGCCAAATATGACCGCCAAGCACTCCTTCTCATACGTGCTGTACTTGCGTTCGGCTGCGGTCAGAACTCTACTGTAATAAGCTATAGGTGCCAATGCACCATTTACTTCCTGATGAAGGGCAGACGAGACGGCCAGGTCACTGGCATCGGTCACTAAGACGAAGTCCCTATTAAAGTCTGGAATCTGGAGCACCGGCGCTTCACACAAAGCGCGTTTTAAAGAATCAAACGCCATCTGATGCTCCTCTCGCCAAACAAAGACAACAGATTTCTTCTTGAGATTATGAAGAAGAGCTAAGATGTCAGCTTAGCCAGGGATGAACCGGGCATAAGAATCCACCATCACAAAAAGTCTTCTTAACGATTTCAAGTTGATCGGGCATGGGTACTTCTGGATAGCCGTGAATCTCTCCGGTAGAATCTTGACGCCACGGGCCGAAAGCAGGTGCCCTAAATACTTGATCTCCGAGGTAACCAAAACAACTTTGTCGGAGTTCAAAGTGAACCCTAATCTCCGCAGCGTTGTCAGAAATTCGCGCACATGAAGCGCATGCTCTTCAGGGGACAAAGAGTAAACTACGAGGTCATTCAGAAAATTGAAATTCTAGAGCCACTTAAGGTCTGCGAAAAGCTCGTTGACAAATCTGCTTAATCCCTAGGATCCAACACTGAACCCCATCGGTAATTTGTTGAATTCAAACAAACCAAAGGGCGTTAAGAAAGCTGTAACACGTCTGCTCGTAGCAGAGAGAGGGATCTGATAATAAGCCTAATTCAAATCGAAACCGAAAAGATGGTGGTCACTCAGTCTGTACTGAACTGAACACATTGCCCTGTGTAGTTTTTCTGCCCTTCCAGACCTGTTCAAATTGGTGTGTGCGATCTCTCTGTCGGTACTGAACTGTACACATAGATGTGTGCCGTCCTTCTGTCGGTACTGAGCTGTACACATTGCTGTGTGTGATCGGTCTTTCGATACTGAAATGTACAAATTGCTGTGGGTGGTCTAAGAGTTTGTACCGAACGGAACAAATTGCTGTGTGTGGTTTGTCCGTCGCTAATGAACTATAAACATTGCCGTGTGTGGATATTCTTTCGGCACTGAACTGCACACACTGCTGTGATTCGACTGACTGTCGGTACTGAAATGTACTAACTTCTGGGTGTGTTCTGTCCTTCTGTACTGATCTGTACACATTACTGTGTGTGGTCCGTCTGTCGGTATTGAACTTTACATATTGGTGTGTTAGGTCTGTCTGTCCGTACTGAACTGTACACATTGCTGTGTATGGTCTGTCTTTCGGTACTGAACTGAATATATTGCTGAGTGTGATGTGTCTGTCGGTACTGAACTGTACACATTGTTGTCTGTGGCCTCTCTTTCGTTCAGAACTCTACACATTTCAGTGTGTGGTCTGCCTTTCGGTACTGAACTGTACACATTGCTGTGTGTAGCCTGTCTGTCCTGAAATGTACACATTGCTGTTAGTGGTCTGTAGTTCGGTACTGAATTGTCAAAATTGCTGTTGTGGTTTATCTGAAGTTACTTAACTCTACAATTTGCTATCTGATGTCCGTCTGTCTGTACTGAACAGTACACATTGCAATGTGTGGTCTCTCTGACGATACTGAACCGTACACATTGATGTCTGCTATCTGTCTGTCGTTAATAAATTGTAATAATAGCTCTTTTTGTTCTGTCTGTCGGTACTGAATTGAACACATAGCTGTGCGTGTTCTGTCTCCCCGTACTGAACTGTACACATTGAAGCCTGCGGTCTGACCGTCTGTACTAAATTATATACATTAATCAGTGTGGTCTCTCCGTTTTTACTGAACTTTACACATTACATTGTGTGGTCTGTCAGCAGTTCCAGAAATGTAAAATTTGTTGTACCTGGGCTGTCTGTCGGTACTGAAATCTACACACTGCTGTGTGAGGTCTGTCTGTCTGTACCGAATATAACACATTGCTGTTTGTGGTCTGTCTGTCGGTACCGAACTGTACAAATTGCTTGTGTGATCTGTCTGTCTGTAATTACTTGTACATATTTCTGAGTGAGGTTTGTCTGTCTGTACTGAACTTAATACATTGATTTCTGTGGTCACTTTCTCCCTACGGAACTGAAAATATTGCTGTGTGTAGCCTGTCTGTAGGTACTTAACTGTACACGCTGCTGTGTTTAAAATTTCTGTCAGTACTCAAATGCACAATTTGCTGTGTGTGGTCTGTCTTTCTCTATTGAATTGTACACATTTCTGTGTGTGGTGTATCTGTCTGTACGGAACTGTAAACATTGTTGTGTTTGGTCTGTCTGTCTGAACTAAATTTTACATATTGCTCTTTTTGGTCTGTCTCAACTGCACTGAACACATTGCTCTGTATGGTCAGTCTGTCGGTACTGAACTTTATAAATAGTTATGTGGGGTGTATCTCTCTGTACTAAATTGCACACATTGCAGTGTGTGGCCTGTCTGTCTGTACTGAACTGAACACATTTCTGTGTGTGGTCTGTCCTGTCGGTACTTAAATGTAAAATTTGCCGCCTGTGTTCTGTCTGTACTGAACAGAACATATTGCTCTGTGTGGTCTGCCTGTCGGAACTGAATTGTACAATTTGCTGATTGTGGTCTGTCTGTCTCTACTGAATTGTACACATTGCTGTGTGTGGTTTGCCTCTCTGTACAGAACTGAACATAATGCTGTGTGTGTTCTGACTATCGGTACTGAACTGTATACACTGTTGTGTGTGGCCTGTCTTTCCGTACTGAAATGTACACATTGCTGAGTATGGTCTGTCTGTCGGTACTAAATTGTACACATTGCTGTGTTTGGTCTGTCTGTTGGTCCTGAACTCTAAAACTTGCCGTGTGTGGTCCCTCTGTCCGTACCGAATTGAACATAATTCAGTGTGTAGTCAGACTCTCCTTACTGAACTCTACACATGGGTGTGTGTGGTTTTTCTGTCTTTACTGAACTATACTTATTGCTGTGTGTCATCTGTCTGTCGGTACTAATCCGTAAACTTTGCTGTGTGTGGTCTGTCTGTCGAGACTGAGCTATAAATATTGCTGTAAATGGTTTGACTTTCTCTACTGAACTGACAGATTGTTTTGTTTAGTCTGTCTGTCGGTACTGAACTTTACACGTTGCTATGTGTGGCTTGTCTCACGGTATTGAACTTTACAAATTTCTTTATGTGGTCTATCTGTCGGTACAGAATTATACACATTGCTCTCTAAAGTAGGCCTGTCGTTACTGAACTGTACATATGTATTTCTAGGGTCTCTCTGTCGGTACTGAACTGTACAAGTTGCTGTGTGTGGTCTGCCTGTCCATACTGATCTGTACATATAGTTGTGTGTGGTTTGATTGTAGGTAATTAAATTTACAAAATGGTGTGTTCGATATTTCTTTCCGCACTAAAGTCTACATATTGTTGTGTATGACCTGTCTTTCGGTACCGAATTCAACACATTACTGTGTGTGGTTTTTTCTGTAGGTACTGAACTGTACAAATTGTTTGAGTGGTTTCTCTTTCGGTAATGAACTGAAAAAGTTGCCATGAGTTGTCTTACTTTCGGGACTGAACTGTTACATCGCTGTGTGTGGGATTTGTTGTTACTGAAATAGACGCATTGTTCTGTGTGGTCACTCTGTCGGTTCTGATCTGTACAAATTGCTCTCTAGGGTGTGTCTGTCGGTATTGAACTGTAAAAATTGTTGTGTGTGGTCCCTCCGTCGGTACTGAAATTTACACTTTTCTGTATACGATTTGTCTGTCGGTACTGAAAGAACACAATGTTGTGTGAGGTATGTCTGTCTTTACGAAAATGTACTAATTTATTTCTACGGGCTGTCTGTCAGTACAGAATTGTAAATAATGTTGTGTGTGGTCTATCTGTCGGTATTGAACAGTACACATTGCTTCCTACTGTCTGTCTGTCGGTACTGAAGCATACGAATTGCTTTTTTTTGTCTGTGTGTCGGTACAGAACTGTACACATTTCTGCGTACGGTCTGTCTGTCGGTACTGAAATGTACAATATTCTATGTATGTTCTCTTTGCCTGTACTGAACTGAAAAATTTTCTGTGTGTATTTCTGTCTGTCGGTACTGAACTATACGCATTGCTGTGTGTGGTTTGTCTGTCGTTACCGAACAATGCACGTTGCTGCGTACGGTCTGCCTCTCGGTACAGAACTATAAACATTGCTGAATGTGGGTTTTCTGACTCTAATAATATGTAAAACTTGCTGTATAGTCTAACTCTACTGATCTGGAAATGTTTCTGTTTTTGTTGGGTCTGTCGGTATTTATCAGTATAAACTGTTGTATGGTCTGCCTTTCGGTTTGAATATTACACATTGCTGTTTTTGGTCTGTCTGTCGATATAGAAACTGAACTCATTGCGGTCTGTGTCTTTCTCTCTGTACTTAACTATACAAATTGCTGTGTTTATCAGTCTGTAGGTCCTGCACTATACATATTGCTGTGTGTGGTCTCTCTGTCTGTACTGAAATGAACATATTGCTGTGTGTGACCTGACTTTCCTTACTGATCTTTACACTTTGATGTATGGGGTCCATCTGTTGGTACTGGAATGTACGACTTGCTGTGTGACGGCTCTCTGTCTTTATTGAAACTTATATATTTCGCTGATTTGTTTTTCTCTTGATACTGAACTGTACGAATTGCAGGGTGAGGACAACCTTTCGGTTCAGAAATTAACAAATTTCTGTCTATAGACTGTCTGTCCGAAATGAACTATAAATATTGCTGCGCGTTGTTCCTATTTCTGTGTTGAACTGTACACATTGCTGTGTGTGGTCACTCAGTCAGTACTGAACTGTACACATTGCTGTGTGTGGTCACTCTGTCGTTACAGAACTGGACACATTGCTGTCTACGGTCTGTCTGTTTGTACTGAAGTGTACACATTGCAGTCTAAAGTCTCTCTGTCGGTACGGAAATTTACACATTGCTGTGTATGGCCTCCCTCTCTGTATTGATATGTACATATTGCTGTGAGTGGTCCCTATGTCGGTATTGAAATTTACACATTGATTTGTGTAGTCCCCATGGCCCCACTGAACTCTACATATAGCTGTCTACGATATGTCTTTCGGTACTGATTTTTACTCATTGCTGTGTGATTTGCCTGTTGATACTAAATTGTACATTTAGTTGTGAGTGGTCAATTTTCTGTACCGAAATTTACACATTGCTGTGCGTGGTCTGACTTTCGGTACTGGACTGTACACATTGCTGTGTGTAGTCTGTCTGTACTGAACTTTACACATTGCTCTCTACGGCCTCTACTTCTGTACTGAACTGCAAAAATTGCTGTGAGTGGTCTCTGTTACCTTACTGAACTGTACACATTGCTGGGTGTGATCTTTCTACCGGTACTGAACTTTACTCATTGCTTACTACGACCTGTCTGCCTGTACTGAACTCTACATATTGCTGTGCTTTGTCTTTCTGTGGTAACGAAACTGAACAAATTGCTATCTACAGTCTGTCAGTACTGAACTGTACACATTGCTGTGTGTGATCTGTCTGTTTGTACTGAACTGTATATAATGCTGCCTACGGTCTGTCTGTCGGTACTTGACTGTAAATATTGCTGTGTTTTGTCTGTCTGTCGGTACTGAATTGTACAAATTGCTGTCTACGGTCTCTCTGCCGGTACTAAACCTAACAATTTTTGTCTACAGTTGATCTGACAATACGGTTTTGTACAAACTGTTGTGTGTGCTCACTCTTTCGGTACTGTACTCTACACATTTCTGTCTACCATCAGTCTATCGGTACTGAACAGTATACCGTGCTGTCTAGGGTGTGTCAGTCTGTACTGAACATTACAAATTGCTGTTTGTTTTCTGTCTGTTGGTACTAAACTGTACACATAACTGTCTAGTGTCTGTCTGTCTGTACAAAACTGTACACATTTCTGCCTAAATTCTGCCTGTCGGTACTGAACTTTACACAATGTTTGTGTGGAGTTGTCTGTCGGTACTGAAATGTACAAATTGCTCTCTACGGTCTCTATGTCGATAATGAAGCGTACAATTTGATGTGTTTGATAAGTCTGCTGGTACTTAACTACAATCATTTCTATCTACGTTCTGTCTGTTTGTACTGAACTGTATACATTGCTGTGTGTGGACTATCAGTCGGTCCTGAAATGTAAATATTGCTGCCGGCAGTCCGTCTGTCTGTATATTTATACTGAGCTGTACACATTGCTGTGTGTGGTGTTTCTGTCGGTACCGAACAGTACATATTGCTTTGTGTGGTCTGTCTGCCTTTACTGAAATAAAAACATTGCTGTGTGTGGTCTGTCTGTCCGTACTGAACTGTAAAAACTGGAGTGTGTGGTCCCCCTCTCAGTACTGAAATTTAAAAATTGCTTGGTGTCGTTTGTTTGAAGGTACTGAACTTTACATATTCAAGTGAGTGTTCTGTCTGCCTTTAAATATTCGAATGCAATGGTGTGTGTGGTCTTTCTGTCGGTAATGAATTCTACACACTGCTGTGTGTGGTCTGTCTTTCGGTACCCAACTGAGGACACTGAGTGTTTGGTCGATCTGAAGTTACTGTAAAGTACATATAGTTGTTTATGGCCTGTCTTTCGGTACTGAACCGTACAAATTGCTCTCTGTGGTCTGTCTCTCGGTTCTAAACTGTAGATTTTGCTGTGTGTAGCCTGTCCGTGCTGAAATATACATATTGGTGTCTGCATTCTGCCTGTCGGTACTGAACTGCACACATTGCTGTGTGTGGTCTGCTTTTCGGTACTGAACTGTACATATTGCTATCTGCATAATTTCTATCGTTAGTGAACTGTAAATAATACTGTGTTTTGTCAGTCTTTCTGTAGTTAACTGTACACATAGCTGTATGTGGTCTTTTTTCTGTACTGAATAGTACAAATTGCTGTGTGTGTTCTTTCTTGCGGTACTGAACTGTGCACGTTGTTTTGTTTGGTCTTCCTTTCCGTACTGAACTTTACACACTGCTCTGTGTATTCTATCTGTCTCTATTGAACTTTACACATTGCTGTGTGTTGTCTGCTTTTCGGTTCTGAACTGCACACATTGCTGTGTGTTGACTGTCTGTCGGTACAGAACTGTAAACATTACTGTCTACGGAACGTCTTTCGGTACTGAATTCAACTCATTTCTGTGTTTGGTATACCCGTCAGTACTAATCTGTACTCATTCTACTTTACATTCCCTCTATCGTTACTGAAGTGTAAAAAGAGTTGTGTGTTGTCTGTCTGTCCTTAATGAACTGAACATATTGCTTTGTGTGGTCTCTGTGTCGGAACGGAAAAGTATACATTAATGTGTGTGGTCAGTCTGCCGGGACTGAACTTTACACATTGCTGTTTTTGGTCTGTCTTTATGTACTGAACAATACACATTGCTGTATGTGATTTATCAATTTTTATTGGACTCTAAATATTGCTCTGTGTGGTGTGTCTCTCTGTACTCAACTGTACAAATTTCCCTATGTGTTCTGTCTTTCGGTAGTGAACTGAACATATTGCTGTGTGTGGTTTTTCTGTCAGTACTGAACTTTACACATTCTTGTGTGTGGTCTGTCTGTCGGTAATGAATAGTACATAATATTGTGTATTGGGCTATACTGAAATTTACACATTGCTGTCTGTGGTCTCTCTTCGTTACTGGATAGTATATATTGCTCTGTGTGTTCTGTCTTTCGGTTTTGAACACTACGAATTTTGTATGTGGTCTGCCTTTCGGTACTGAAATGAACACATTGCTGTGTGTGGTCTGTCTTTCGGTACTGAACTGTACACTTTGAAGCCTGCAGTCTGTCTGTATTGAACTGTATTCATTGCTGTGTGTGTTGCCTCCATCGGTATTGAAAAGTACAAAATGCTGTGTGTTCTCTTTCTGTCTGTACCGAACAGTACATATTGTGTGTGGTACTTTTTTCGGTACTGAACAGAAAATATTGTTTTGTGTGTTCCGTCTTCCGGTACTGAACTGTACACATTGGAACCTGCAGTCTACCTTTACTGAACTATACTCATTGCTGTGTTTGTTTCCTCTGTTGGTATTGAAGTGTACAAACTGCTGTGTGTATTCTGTCTGTCGGTACTAAATAGTACATATTAATGTGTATGGTCACTTTGTGGTACAGAACTCTACACATGGTTGTGTGTGGTTTGTCTTTCGGTACTGAACTTCACACATTGCTGTCTGCGATCTGTCTGTCAGGACTGAACTGTAGGCATTGCTGTGTGTTTCATCTGTCGGTTCTAAAATCTACACATTGCTGTCTAGAGTCTGTCTCTCTCTACTGTACTGTACACATTGCTGTGTGTGGTCTTTCTGTCGTTACAGAACGCTACATATTGCTGTGTGTGGCCTGCCTTTCGTTACTGAACTGTACACATTTTTTGTTCTGATATGTCTGTCGTTACTTAACTGAACAAATTGCTGTTTGCGGTCTGTCTGTCTGTCTGTCAGTACTGAACTGTACTTATTGCTGTGTGTGGTGGGTCTTTCGGTACTGAACTGTACAATTTGGTGTGTGTGGTTTTCCTGCCTGTACAGAACTTTAAATATTGCTGTATGTGGTCTGCCTTTCAGTACAGAACTGAACATATTTCTGTGTTTGGCTTCTCTGTCCTTACTTAAATATAAATATTACAGCCTGCGGTGTGTCTTTTTCTACTGAACTGTACACATTGCTCTGTGTGTGCTGTCTTTGTCGTTATTGAAATATATAAATTCCTGTGTGATTTGTCGAGCGGTACTGAAATGAAATATTTGCTGTTTGTGTTCGGTCTAATATTAATGAATTGAAAATTTTGCTGTGTGAAGTCTGTGTGTTGTTACAAAATTTTACACAATGCTTTGTGTAGTCGGTCTGTCGGTACCGAACATTTAATATGTCTGTAAGTTGTTTGTCTGCAGGAATTGAATTGTACATATTTCTGTTTGTGATCTGTCTGTAGGTACTAAACTGTAAATATTGCTGTTTACGGTCTTACTGTCGGTACTGAACTGTACACATTGCTGTGTTTGGTCTGTCTGTCGGTACTGAACTGAACATATCGTTGTGTGTGTTCTCTTTGACGGTACTGAATTGTACAAATGTTTTGTGTTCCTTCTGTCTTTACTTTATTGTACACATTCCTGTGTGTGGTCAGTCTGACTGTCCAGCACTGTACAAATTGGTGCGTTGAATCTTTTTAACAGTACTGAAATGTACAAATTGCTGGGTGTCGTCTGTCTGAAGTTACTGAACTTTACAAAATGCTTTGTTTCTTGTGTCTGCCTGAACTGTATATTATGCATTAGTTTGTGTGCTCTGTCTATCGTTAATGTACTCTACACATTGCTGTGTGTGGTCTTTCTTTCGGTACAGAAATGAACACATTGATATTTGTGTCTCTTTTCCGTTACTGAATTGTACATATAATTACGTGTGTTCTGTCTTATGGTACTGGACCTTACACTATGCTGTGTGTTGTCTGTCCCTCGCTGCTAAACTGTACACACTGTTGTGGGAAATCTGTCTTTACTGAAATGTACACATTGCTGTCTGCAGTCTGTCTGTCGTTACTGAACTGCACACATTGCTGTGTGTAGTCTCTCTGCCGGTACCGAACTGTACATATGGTTATCAGCGGGTCATCTGTCGGTATTGAACTCTACATAACTGTGTTTAGTCTGTTTGACGGTACTGAACTGTACACAATTCCGCGTGTGGTCTGTCTGTGGGTACTGAACTTTACACATTGCATTATACGGTAAATTTTTTTGTACTGAACTGTAAATATTGCTGTGTGTGGTATTTCCATCAGTACTAAACTGTACTCATTCCTCTTTACGGTCTCTCTTCGGTAGTGAACTGTGCACAAAGCTGTGTGTGGTTTGTTTGTCGTTACTTAACTGTTCACATTGTTGTCTAAAATTTGCCTTTCGGTACTGAAATTTACACATTGTTGTCTGCGGTCTGTCTGTCGATATTGAAATTTAACATTGTTGTCTGCCGTCTGTATGTCGATATGGAACCTTACACCTTGTTTTGTGTGGAATGTCTGTCGGTACTGAACTGTATTCATTCTTGTTTACAGTCTGTCTTTCTGTACTGAACTCTAAACTTTGGTTTTTGTTGTATATTTGTCGCTACCGAACGCTCCCCATTGATGTTTGGAGTCTGTCTTCTGATACTGAACTCTTCATATTGCTGTTTATGGTCTGCTTTCTGTAATGCACTCTTCACATTGTTTTCTACGGTCTGTCTGTCGGTATTGAACCGCACACATTGTTGTCTGCGGTCTTTCTATCATTACTGATCAGTACATATTGCTGTGTGTGGTCGGTCTCTCTCTAGAGAACTGTAAAATTTGATGTGTGTGGTTTCTCTGTCGGTACTGAACTGTACATATTGCTGCCTGCGGTCTGTCTGTTGGTACAGAACTGTTCAAGTTACTTGTGTTTTCTTTCTGTTCTTACTGAACTGCACACATTGCTACGTGTGGTCTGTCTGTTGGTACTGAAATTTCCACATTGCTGTCTACAGTCATTCTGTCGGTACTGAACTACACATATTTGCTTTGTGTGGTCTGTCTGTCGTTACAAAAATAAACACATTAATGTGAGTGGTCTGTCTGTCGGAACTGAATTTTACACTTTGTTTTGTTAATTCTGTCTGTCGGTATCGAACTGTACATAATGCTGTGTGGTCTGTCAGTCTGTACTGAACTGTACAATTTGTTCTATATGTTCTGACTTTCTGTATTTAACCTTTGCGTTACGGCATTCAATTTAGTTTTCGTGCCCACGGTACGGTGTTTATATTAGACTGCCCTTTAAATTGTTGCGCGTGGTTGCTTATAGACGTTTAAAAATTATGAACCGAAGGTGATGAAACAATTAAATAATCTGCACTGTTGCGAATAAAACAGTAATATTTCAGTTCAAGAAAAGTTTCAGTACAGTGGCTTATAGGGGAGAGAGTGTTGGTGTGTTCAACCCCCCCTCCCCCGAAATTCGGAAGACCCTCCAAAATCCTGCCAAACCCAACCCG
>Ga0123355_10009127_pt1 | contig 15043 bp, 12 predicted proteins | sample TergutEmb28metaG_3_FD_89872 | JGI IMG/M metagenome (GOLD analysis project Ga0123355, IMG submission 89872) | Embiratermes neotenicus P1 segment gut microbial communities from Petit-Saut dam, French Guiana - Emb289 P1 | ecosystem: Host-associated > Arthropoda: Insects > Digestive system > Gut ...
CTATGCGCGCCGTTGAGACTGGGAAAGCGAAGGAGAGAGAAGGAAAGGGGGGGGGGGGGGGTGGGGGTGGGGAGGTGGGGGGGGGGGGGAGGGTGGGGGGGTGGGGGAGATAAAGTAAAAGCTAAAGTTTACTCTATCCAAATGAATGCATATGGGGGAGCAGAGGTATAGCTCCAGTCATTCTTAACCTTGGCACTAGATGGAGTTCAGTGATTAACTTCACATCCTGGCCACTTTACCCCTGGTAAGGAACCCCAGTACCCACTGAACAGGAGGCTGGTTGGGCCCCAGAGCTTGTCTGGACATTTTGAAGAAGAGAAAAACCCCTTAGCCCCATCAGGATTCAAGTCCTGGACCACCCAGCCTATAGCTAGTCGCTATTCTAACTACACTACTTCGGCTCTGGGGTGGGAAGTTAGAAGACAAAACTTTAACCCATAATGCAATAAAAATTCAGAGTAATTTATTAATATTACAACAATGAGATAACTAAGATAAACTATGACACATATAGTAAATGAAATAATAATAAGAAGAGGAGTAAGAATACTACTCAAACTCAACAAACTCGGCTCACTGATTGTTCTTTATATCACTCCTTATCCCCGATCATCTCAGTCCACATGCTGTAATCATTAATGTATATGTCTTCATTCCCTCTTGTATTCTTTCTGTTACTGGCTGATTTATAGCTATCCTACTATAGATGTTTTCTCCCACTGCGGGAGAGTCAAAATGTTTATACGCATTGTCAGAATGTTATATTTCTGTGACTGTTAAAACTTGGATATCAAGCATCCCAAACTTAATTTTTCAGGACATTGGGAGACAACTCTTGATAGTCCATAAAACCAGAAAATCTGGGATCCCCAATTTTAGGCCAAATAACGCATTTTATTTACCACTATGCATCACAAAAGATATCTAAACATATGTAGTACCAAGGAATCAAAATGCAGCACCCAAACATATAAAAAGAATGGAAATGATAAAAGCATTCATGATCATCCTATCATCTTTCACTCTGGAATTAAACAATATGTGCAGGTATACACAGGATTAAATAAATTAGTTAAAAAGGCAAAAATGTATTAAGAGGGCAGAAAGTTGGACATACTTGTAAGTACGTTCATCCAGATGTATCCTGGTATGAGCCTTGAATGCTGTGCCAGTTCGGAACGTCTTGCCACACACCTTGCAGCTGTATGGACGGACACCTGTGTGCCGTCTCATGTGAAGGGAGAGACAATATCGCACTCGGAACCGCATCCCACACACTGAACATGGATAAGGCTTCTCTCCTGTATGAATGCGTTCATGCTCCACTTTGTCACGAGGTCGAAAGAAGCCACGTCCACAGAAGCCGCACATGTAGGGGCACTGGACCATATGAGACCGAATATGTGTTCTTAGAAGATTTATGTTCACAAATATCTTGCCACAATGGATACATGAGTATTCTTTGGTTCCTCTGTGGATTCGCATGTGCATGTTGAGGTGGCCAAGTTTACTGAAGCTCTTGTTGCAAACCGGACAACTATACCTCAACAGGGAGAAATGTTTTGCCATATGTTCCTGCATATAAATCAAAGTGAACTCTCATACATTTGAACACAAACCCGAGGAAAACCTTAACCTCTTGTCTGGGCATTTAATCGGCCTCCTGTTATGTGTGAAGTGGCGATTGGAATTTGCAGTACAACGTTCTCAACCCACCATTTTCTTGGAGGCCAAAAGTATTGAAACAATATGACAACTAATAGCTGTCTCAGGCTCATTAAATGGTACAGAAAAGCTATGTTTTGCCATCTGTGAATAAGTGAAAATATATAAAAAGACATCCTACTGCTGGGTACAGACCTCATGGGCCTCACCTAATATTCCGAAGTGATGTCACTTTTAAAACACCATTTCACACCTACAGCTTACAAAATCTCCCCCATTAGCTTCCTCATATCTCTTATTTCAATTACATCTGACTACTTCAGCTTTGTTAGAAAGAAAGAATATACACTGGACAGCTAGGATCCCTTTATCAGTGGCAGCAGTTTCCTCTTCATTACATCAAAACCTGCTCTGAGTCCAATCCACCCTCTACCCTATGGCATCATCAGTTCTGTCCCAGGGAATGCAATGGCTTGACAGCAAAGCCTACCAGCCACCTCTACATAGTATAAAGGCCTAAAATGTATGCAGCTTAACCTCCACATGACTTAATGACATGGTTCTTGAGCATATGTAAATTTTACATCTACCTTTCACCTCATCAAAGCAATGATATTACTTCCTTTCCGGAGTTGGATAAGAAAATTCTGCTTTTATTCTCACAAATGTAATCTGAAAAAAAATATCCCATGGGTTCAAGGTATATTCTCCAAAAACTGCAAAAGAACAAATTTTCAGAAAAGACACATTATAAGCACATTTAGACCTATACGTAGCATTAAGCCTTTCATGGACAGATATTTATACAATACCATGGCCCTGTCTATAGTGTGTTTTCACATTAAAAATGAGGGGAAGTTTTTTAATGCTCACCCTTCTTTCAAAGTTAAAGGTGTGGCCATGTTTTACCCAGATGCCATTATTGTGTGAGAAATGCCAAACAAACACACATACAGCTAAACTTACAAGGCAATTTCTGTAAGAATTAAAGCTCAAGTTACAGTCTTTGATTTTTAGATATGAGATTTATAACAGGCAAAATATATAGATCTCTAACCCATACCAATCAAGGGAACAAAAACCAACACAACAAAACCAATCAATTTGTACAAGTATACACATTTTTATGTCATAAAGAGTGGCCAACTGTCATTGATTTACCAAAGTAAACCTTGGCATTTGACTCCTTTTTGAAACCAACACTCCCTGAGGATGACTGTAAAATGGGTCACAACATGTTACTCTAATAATATGTGAGTGCTGATGTAACACCTGGTGTGGGCAGGTGTTAGTTCTTTGTGATGTATTCATTTGTGTCAAGATTTATGACAATTAAGAATAAATGTAATGATCTGGAATAAATATATCAAAACAACACAGTAATAGAAATTAAATTAATTGGAATGAGATCACAGTAACTGTTCCTTAACAGACATAGTCATCATATGAGGAACTCAGTTTTTGGTGAAGCATCTTCAGAACAGACGTTCACATAAAGTATGTAATTTTATGTTTGATGTTATCCCTCACCCTGCCAACCCTGTGAAACGTACCAGAGTATTAAAATAACGACACTAATTATCACTTTAATTATCAACCAACAAATTCACTCACATAAAATTACATATAAAAACACTTAAAATCACTCCGACATATTTTGATCTTTTAGATCATCCTCAGGGAGTTACGTTTTTCCTTGCTAAAGTTATATTAAAACATTCACATTTAATTTGTTTCTGTAACCAGGATGTTATGACAGCATATCATGTTGTGTGAGAACATGTTGCTGAGAGTGCAGCTAGCTAGGTTGTGCATCGTGCGCTACATACGTAGCGCACGAAGCACACCCTAGCTAGCTGCATCCTGGTTACAGAAACAAATTAAATGTGAATGATTTAATATAACTTTAGCAAGGAAAAACGTAACTCCCTGAGGAAGATCTAAAAGATTGAAACATGTCGGAGTGATTTTAAGTGTTTTTATATGTAATTTTATGTGAGTGCATTTGTTAGTTGATAATTAAAGCGATTCTACAAAATGCACGGTGCAACAATAAGGTTTATAGCACTAATTACGTTTAACAAACTGTCTTCTATCACAGTACACTAATTTACACATGCAGCAGCATATGTCATTTGTTACATAAATTTTAAAATTAAAGATGTTGTCTCTACCTCGAAATAAGTATCAGTATCACATGGAAACCTGTCTGATACATACACAAATAAGTTAGGATCTCTTGGGATCCTGTTATCAGGAGGTTATACCCACCTCTTTACAACTCTTGTTTATCTCCTTGTGACACCAAACACAAGGAGAAGTGTTCTTCTTGTGTCGCGCGTCTTCCTCCTCAGGTACTGCAGCTTCTGTCATTACATAATGTGCCTGCTCCACCACTTTTTGCCCTTCTTCTTCCTCCTCAGCCTTTTCCTGCAGCAAATGTTCCTGCCAGTGTACTCGCAAGTCCTCATTATTGCTAAATGACTTGCAGCATACTTTACATACAAGCAAATTGAGCTCCCTGTTCTTTTCTTCCTTGTCATTCATGTCCTCATCCTTCGTTCCTTCACCATCGTCACTCCTCTTCACAGGTAACAGTTGTGTGTGCACCTTCATATGCTGTCTCAGTGTTCGATCACTAGAACACATGTTATGGCAAACTAAACACTCCAAGGGAACCTTCAGTTTTGGCTGATCATGAATCTTGCGATGTAACTTCAAAGATCTTATTGTTCTGAATGTCTCATCACACGATTCACATTTCACAGGGTTGTGTAACATCTGCATGTTGTACTTCCTCTTTGCCATGTTGGGGATCTCAGTCTTAATGTCATGAATAGTTTCCATGTGGACTTGCAATGCTTTCATATCACTAACATCCTCACCACACAACTTACACACCAACATACATGCTTTAGGAATGGTACAAGAATGTCTCTTGAATGCACGCACATTACCAAATTCTTTCTGACAAGTACTGCAAGTAAATACAGATATTGCGTTCTCTGTACCCTTGTCACCAGGACTCATAATTACCTTTACTTCTGGCACTCGATTTACCCCACGATATGGCCCTGGTCTAGTTCCATGACCTCCTGTCCCTTTTAATAAAAAATTGCCACTAAACAATTTCTCAATGCTGGTTCTTGTGTCCTTCTTGAAGAATGGCCTTATATTCTCCTTCTTCAGTTCACCAAGCAACGGCACCATGGGCACTTCAGTTTTATTGCTTCGGTTGGGAATGTCACTCTTTGATATACCTTCAGCTCTAGTTTCCCAAAATCTGCCAATTTTTACCTCTTTGCTGACGTATTTTAGCTCACCGCTGAAACGACATTTATTAGTACAAACAGGGGAAACAGTCCATTTTTGGCCAGGAACAATTTGCTTTATTTTCTCTTCATCTGCAATTACTCGAGTCTTTTCCTTCAAACATATATTTTGCCTCACATTTCCAAGAACTTCGCTATTATTGGCGGCATTATTCAATGCATTTATCTGGTTTCTGAGATAAATTTCTGATGTCTGTTGGTGAATTTCAGAAAAAGCGGACACCAAATTTTTTGCATCTATTGTCTCTTGAAGTTCTGCTCTCTCACTGTCATCATTACACCCAGGTGAAACTTCCATGTCTGTCATCTGCTCATCATTGTTTCTCAGAACTGTCTTTGAAGCCCTGATCAACTTGTCAAGAGCAGTTTGCTTAGCTTGTGGCACCTGAAAGTTAAACAAACATTATAATACAGGGTCATTGCTTTATCTGACAACTACCTGCTGTCACTTCCTGTTGGCTCATTATCATATTAATGTAGCCCACTCAGCCAACTGCCTACATGTGCAGAAGATTTGCAGCAGGAAGTGACCAACAACAGTTCTCTGATGAAACATGCACACTACAGAATGGATTTACTGAACTCGAAACTAATTATAGGGTTAATTTCAGAGATTAGCAATGAGTACTCTGTGACATAAGTTAACAACAACACATGTTAAAAAATTATGCTTCGCTTCAAAATGATCTGTAATATTTTTAAAATTGTCTACAGTAATTCACCTTTCATCATTCAATGAGCAACTGCTATGGCAAAATATAATGAAATATTTTCAGCAAAGCTTATATACTTGTACATTACTATCTCTTTGTATGTGACACCACATATTATGGCAGGTACACAGCAACAATTTGGAAAAATATGTTGTCCCTCTGAAAAGTCAGTACCTATAACCACCCTTCACTGAGTCACATCCCAGAAGACAGTGGTCTTCAGACACACCATTGTCACAATGTTTCCTCTCCTGAATCATCACTCATAATTTCAGATGTCAGATAAGTACTATCCAAATTATGTTATCAAATGATCTCAACACTACTAAGTTAGTCAAAAGAGATGAAAAGGGAGGAAATTTATTCTAGCTTTGGCCAGTCTGAAATCAAAACAACTTCTACACATCACCATCAAGTCTTAGGCACATACCTCAATAACTACTTCCTGACCACCATGGTACATTCTTATGTGTTCCATTACAGAACCAAATGTGATCCCACAGCTTGAGCACGAATACTCTGAAACACCCATTCGTCTATCGCCTGGACATTCCATTTCGGGTAAAATAGTTTTGGACTCCAAGCTACCACTCACTGCTTCACCAGTTACTGTTAAACTGTCCACTACTGCACCGCACTCCTGACCATCCACTCCCACCAACTCATTTGTTTCAAGACCAAACATTTTTTCAGGTAGGGCCTCTTGTGATCCAGCAGAATTCTCAACCATCACTTCACAGTTCCCACCCATGTAACTCTGTTCCATTATACCTCTGAAATCTAACACACACAAACCATTACCTCGATAAGAAACTTCTATGATAAGCATGGTTCAAATTAAGTACCAAAGCAACACCTTAACTACAGAGATTCCAGTGGTTAGTAGTTTAACATTCACCCTTCTTGGATGTTACACCCTATCAACTGGTAAATTATACAAATTTTTGAAAGCAATGTCAGTATAACTATTTACCAGTAAACACAGAGAACCATGCCAGAAAGCTCAAATCTTCATCAACACTGCTGTGAGAACTTCAAACCTTGCACGCAATAAATAGTTAAAAACTGCCATGTTGATTGGCAAACAGCTATAAGCTAGTAACTATTATCAACAAACAGAGCACTATATCCCACAACACTTAAATCTTCATTGACATGACTGTGAGAAATGCAAATCTTGCCAACTACAGTCCTGCCAGGTTTTCACAAAGTCTGGTGCAACTTGCACATATGTAGCAAGTCCCAGTAAAGATGGAAGAATGCAGCACTGTTATCACATCTTCATTTCAGCAGTGTACACTGATATGTGTGGCTGTAAGCTCAAGTGGTCAGAATACAGCCACAAACACTGTGGCAGTAGTACAGAACTTCTTAGTAAAATATAAAACTGGTAATGTACCTGGCCATCATGCAACTGTCTGCCAATAATATTTTAAGGCAGACAGTGGTGAAAGATGACATGAGCAATCATTAAATCCTGACACAATTTTCACAAATGAAATAACAGAACTACAGAGTAACTCAATAAAAGCAACTGAAACATCTGGTACATACATACTCGCCAGAGTGTTCAAGCTTATTATTTCTAAGCTGACTGACATAGTGACCGACCAAATCTGATAGCAGAACCCAAGGTTCAACATCTCCATTAAACAAAACCCAGACCATGAAACAAAGTCCTAAATTTACCTTAAAATAGTGGGACATCAAATCTATAATACAGCAACTCCATAAATTCCATATGAGCAGAAACAGGAATTTATAGCACACAGTTTTAAAATTTCACTATTGACAATCTGTCATATCTGTATAAAGAATGTTGGCATTCAAACATAGCAGTGGTTCACAACCTTTCTGGTATTGTGGACCTCTTACAAAGTTCACTACTTCTGCTGAACCTCCCTCAAAAAATCCCAACTCGCAGACCCCTAAGGCACAACTTGTGGTAACAGTTAAAGTTTGAATAATTACAAACAAGAAACCCAATTTGCTTAAGTGGTCGTCAAAATTCATTGAAAAAGCTATGAAACTGTGAGCCGTAACAGCAATAAAACCAAGATCAGGGAAAACTTAAAGGAAAAAATCTTATGCTCCACTGAACACAATCTATTCAACTTGAGGACTTCTTAGGCACAAGTCACAGACCCTTGGTTGAGAAACACTGTGTTATACTGACAGTCCAGACAAACAAAGTCTGTTAAATAAAAAAGAAAAAATATATTCAATAGTTTTTCCTTCCAACATGGGAAGAGTCCACAGATCACACTCTCATAACCACTAATTTTGTAGCCCATACAAACCTACTGTTAGTAATACCAATCAAAACTATAAGTGCTGCACTGCATAATGTATTTGCTCTTTGCATTTTTTAAGTGTACACCAGATTACATAATGCAAAAACAGGTAAAAATATGTAGTGGGGGGCCTGAGATGGGAGGAAACATAGCATTCACAACATACTGAAAGAAAAAGAATGAAGGGAAGCCAAAATCCAAGCAAACACTAGACAGCTCTTTGCATTATCTGTACATCATTGGTAGAAGATTCCCATGAAATGACCCTAAACAGGAACATCCAACCCAGTACACAAACATATCAAAAGCAGAGGAAAATGCTACAAAAGGACAGAAAAGGAAAGATTATAGGTTACATAACACTGCAGGTCTTTTGTCCATGGACCCTGCACACAGTGGGAACAATGTTAGAAGAGGAAGATAAATACGAAAGTAAATAATTTAAAACAAACTGATTGGCCACAGGGTTCAAGAATATATCAGCAGCAAACTTAAAAAATTACACAAGACTGTCACATAATGCATCAGTCAGTCTGTCATTCAGTAAGAAAATCAGTGTTCAATCACTTGGCCATATGACATGCTTGTGAGTAGATGAGGATCTAATTAGGGTTACTTCAACATGCCACTGTGGCAAGAACATGAAGCTCATACTACCATGCCCCACAGCAACATCTAATTCCTGTTTTGTGATATCCATGTATTCATTCTTGATGAGAGTTGTCTCCTGGGTATCTCCATCTGACACTAGGCACAGAGATTCCAAATCATCCAACTGAGGGTTGGCAGAAACTGAAATTACTTCCTGCATTACTTCCTGGAAAATAAAAGTGTTGAGAGAACTTTTTTTTTGGAACTCTGACTTAGAAAACTGTCAAGCATAAATTTTACAAGTTTTTTTCAAGCACTGCCGGCAACCACTAGAGAATGCTCCCCCAAACCACACCCCCTCCCTCAAACCAATATTGTGATCTCCTGAGATGTGATACCATACAGTTTACACAAATTTGTTCACACCCAAAATTATATGCAACTCAAAACATTTATCCCATTACAATATTCCATTCAATTAACATGTCACTACGCAAATCACATCATTAATTTGCATATTCAAGTCAAATCTGTTCTCAGTTTAGTAATTATATGAAATAGCAGACCACACTTACCAACACCCTGACACAGTGATAATAATGAATACCTTCTGTGTGACCAAAATCTACATGCGCGTAATCATATGAAAATCTAAAAAGGCATATTTTTGTGCACTAATACCTTATATAATAAGGTAATTTGTTTTGCTGAATGTAAAATGACATCATCACAGCCACATAAAATCCACATTTGGCTTTCACTTTGAAAGTTGTAACTGACAGACTACTGGTGCACAGCATATGAATTTTCACATCCTTCATATGTTACAAATTAAATAGGAAACTAGAGTAGTGTGTCGAATGATGACGGAAGGCCTACAACAGCATAGAGCCAAGAGGAAGTAAACTAAAAACATTCCCATCATACAAGACTCTGAAGTCATGTTTGACTACTTGTTGGAAAAGGTAAACAATGTCACTAAGTGCGAATTACATACTGCATTAAAACTGTTCAATTACCATTTAAGAACATAAAAGGAACCCAATGTTAAATGTCACAGCCTGTTACAGGACACCTTACCTTACAGACATCAGAGCTCATATTTCCTGAATTATTTATCTCTGTAGCAACTTCTGTTTCAGGTGTGTCACCTTCATGCATTATCAGTTTATCCTCCTCAGCCAAGCCTTCTGCCATAACCATATCAGTGTGTGGTGCATATTCTTCAAAATTATTCAGACGTTCTGCTTTTCCACACATACCATCCAAATGATCAGCAAGCTGAAGAATGCTATCAAATCGCTGACAGCATTCCGGGCAGTAAACATTATCTGTGATACTCAGCAAGTGATATCTGAGTGACAGCTGGTTTGAAAATTTTTCATCACAACACAACGGACAAACTAAAATTCCCATGCTGGCAAAATAAAACTGATGTGAGTGTACTGATGCACAAATCAACAATAGCTGTGCCTGCAACATTAAAAAAAAAAAAAAAGTTACTAGGTAGGACAAATTAGATTTGTCGTAATTATGTGCAATACTCAACAACCTTACCAGAGACTGTTAAATACACACCACTAAACTTAGCTTATTGCTTCAACAAGTGTCAAACGCCTTTTAACCTTACACAGCGTTTGTTACAGAATTACCATACACTAACCTAACTTATTCTACATCAGAATTCACATGCCGTACAAACAGGGAATACAAGACCATCGGTTTGCGTTATCGTCACATCATTAACCACACTTTCATAACTGTTCCGAGTATCATGCAAAATTTCTAAGTTGCCAAACGAAACGTCGTGAACCCCACATAACTATTCATCGCCGTGGTTAACCTTTCATCTCTGGACCAGAGTAGCCAACGTCTCGACCACAGATCATCTAGTCTCGATGGTAAGTCGCGAACAAACCAAAGTAATCCGACATTTTTTCAAGAAAGGAAAAAGGTCACTAATCTTAAAACTGTATGGGTTATACAGATAAAAAGTAAAATATAAGCGGTAAAAGTTCTTCCTGTTCACCTCGTGAAGGCACACAGGTGAAGAAGAGGTATATCTCCACTCACTCTTAACGTGGCATGTATACGGTGAGTAGTCAGCCACTTTACCCCAGACAGAACTGAAGTACTTTTTGAACAGGAGGCAGGGAAGGCTTACCGAGAGAGTGTGGACGTTTTTGGAAAAGGGGCGAATCTCACCCCTACCGAGATTCGAAACCCGGCCCGTCTAGCCCGTAGCATAGTCACTGTATTGCCTACGCTATCCCGGTTTCCTGTGTCTTGCTTACAAGCGTATTCTGTGAAGAGTAAAACAAATGAAAGTGAAAGTTTAAAATGCTTTATGAAAGTTCGTGGTCGCAATGTTTCATCGAAGTCTGTAGCTCCACCTTCCGAATTCTAATTGTTCTTGTAGGTGGTCATCGTATCAACGAGTTCCAAAACTGACCTAAATATTCATAATTACAACACTTACCCAGACAGTGAAACCCACTCCACATAACGTAAATTGCTTTGGCAGTGCCGATAAGCATTCGATTGCACATTTGCGACTTCAGTGGGTTCAATTGGTTGACCAGACGCTTTATATTTGCATTCGAATGCGGTAGGTTCAGGAATCCCTCTGATCCAAGAGTTCCTGCATTTCACTGCTGGCACTACAGCTCTTACAAAGGATTTGTTTTCGTAGAATCCTGTACTGCCCGAGCGCAAACCAGAAAACAGCAGTTTTTGTGGTGTTGACAAATTTGAAACAATTGATGTTCCGCGACATATAGTCGTAAGGGGGGGGAGACAAAAGCCCATCCAATATTTTTCTATCTATGAACATAAAACCAGGATGGCTCGAAATTAAATGGTATACACCAGCTTCTGGCTTATGCCGATGATGTTAATATATTGGGAGGAAGTGTAGATACTGTAAAGAAAAATGCAGAAGCTTTGGTAGCTGCTACTAAGGAGACTGGACTAGAAGTAAATGCTCATAAAACTAAGTACATGACCGTGTCTCGAGATCAGAACTCAGGACGAATTCACAGTATGAAGATTGATAATAGTTCCACTGAGAGGGTGGAAGAGTTCAAATATTTGGTAACAACGTTAACAGATCAAAATTCTATTCAGAAAGAAATTAAGAGCCGGCGGAAGTTAGGGAATGCTTGCTATTATTCCGTGCAGAATCTTCTGTCATCCACGTTGCTGTCCAAAAATTTAAAGATCAAGATATATAGAACTATAATTCTGTCCGTTGTCCTGTATGGGTGTGAAACTTGGTCGCTGACATTGAGGGAGGAACGTAGGCTGAGGTGTTTGAGAACAGGGTGTTGAGGAGAGTATTTGGGCCTAAGAGGGACGAGGTAACAGGGAAATGGAGAAAATTACATAATGAGGAGCTTAGGGATCTTTACTCCTTACCCAATACTGTGCATGTGGTAAAATCGAGAAGAATGAGATGGGCGGGGCATGTGGCGCGTATGGGGGTGGGGAGAGGTGTGCACAGGGTTCTAGTGGGGAAACCTGAGGGGAAGAGACCATTGGGGAGACCCAGACATAGATGGGAGGATAATATTAAGATGGATCTTCGGGAAGTGGGAGGGGGTGGAGACTGGTTGGAGTTGGCTCAGGGTAAGGACAGATGGCGGGCACTTGTGTATACAGTAATGAACTTTCGTGTTCCACAAAGTGCGGGGAATTTCTTGACTAGCTGCAGAACCAGTTAGCTTCTCAAGAAGGCATCTGCTCCATGGAGTAAGTAAGTAATGAACATTTTTTTCTCCCGAGTTGAAGAGGGGCGTATGAAAACTTATAAATATTTTCTGAACGATTGAGTGCTGTAAAGACAGAAAGAAATGAAAAACCTGAGTTTAAACGAATCTTCCCCATTTTTCTAACTTGACTTCTTCGTTTACCTCCCCTCCCCAATTTTTCTAGTCAACTTAAGCCTATGCTGCCACAGAATAATAGCCGTATTTATTGTCTGTGGTCCTTATCCACAAATTTCAGCTAGATATACAGTGTTTTTAATAGGTATTTCGCCAGTTAACCATGAATATGAAGTTCTTTTATTACACCCGACAAATATGTCTCATGACTGCAGCCTCGGGTTCCCGGTTCGCGTCGGAGTCTTTTTCCAACCGATGCCACTTGTATCCAGCGCAGGGAACAGTTGGCACCAATGGAAAACAGTTGTACAACTGTTTACAATGAGTTCAGGAATCGGCCACGGCTGGTAACCGTTTGAAATGAGTAATAATCAAGACATTTTGAAGTAGAGTGAAAACAGAATGTGGTGGCACACGCGCAGAAACCAGATTAGGTCTTTCAGCGAAACGGACGAGTCCATTTTTATCGGCGGGGGTGTCAGTTCTGTCGGCTGCTGGCAGCCGAGGTGTGCGCGTCAGCGGTAGTAATGCTGGATAGACCGTGTCCGATACAGTGCAAGACTGCTGGCTACCCCCTCCATTCGCCTTTTCCCCCTTCACTGCTCCACCCGTGCGTTTCCGTGTGCCACCAGATTCCGTTTCTACTCTACACATCAAAATTTCCGCTCTAAAAACGGACGCTCGTCTGTATTATACTTCGCCATTAAGATGTCTATTCATGCCTTAGTTTGATTCTGAAGAGTCCAAAGAGTAGCTAGACGGAAACTGTTTCTGTCGCCAAGTCACAGTTGAAATCCATTTGATTTAATGCCGCACCCGGGTAGCTCAGTCGGTATAGCGACTGACTACGGGCTGGATGGTCCGGGATCGAATCCCAGTGGGGGCGAGGCTTTCCGCCCGTCCAGACCGGCCCTGGGCCCCACCCAGCCGCCTGTGAAATGGGTACCGGCTCTTTCCCGGTGGTAAAATGCGGCCGGGGCGTGCTGCTGACCACTCAACCCCTTCTAGTGCCGCGGTCACGGAAGAGTAGAGCTATAACTCTACCCACCCTTTGGGCCACACCGGACCTGTAATGGGATCACTTTACTTTTTTAATGTCTTACCAAATTGTCGGCCTTGTCATGCATTGGGTCAAAGATTAACGATTTCATCTTGTGTTGTGTAGTGTGGATTGTAGATGGCAGCAGAATTTATGGTCGCGTTGTTCCATTTGGCGCGTTACGCACAACTTACAGTGTTGCGTGCTAGAGGGCAGCAGTAAAGACGGTGTCTGCTGGTGCCAGGAACGTGGTGGTCCTTGTGCGAAGCAATAGCCGGGGTGTAAAAACGGAAGTTCAGTTAATCTGTTCTTCAAGACGCAGTGGTAGTTCTACATACATGCGGGAAACTTTCACTTGAAACTTTATGGGCTAGGGAGGGGATATACCTTATTTTGTCCTGATGGTTTGGGAATGTGTGGAAGGTATTGACCGTTTAATGCCATAGATTCTTCTGACAGTCATTCAGAGCCATTATTTTTAGCTGGTCAGTGGACTGCTTTATATTCACAATGCAGTCAGCTGTGTTGTTTGATCTCCAGCATTCGCTGACACTAACATAGTTGCTTCTCGCTTGCATCCTGCGGTTCTTGAATGTTGTGATATTTCCCCCTTTCAGATGGGGATGGCCAAGATCTGTAGATGCCCAGGGGCATTAGGAAGGAAAAGAAGACCTTGAATCCTAGATTCTGGGACTTCAAATGCAGTTTCCAAACTAGCCCTTACTGGCATTTCTTTCTGTCACATGACTGCAGGACAGTCTGACAACCTTTCCTGTGTCTCGTCTTCCAGCCTTACACATAAGACCCTTTTTATAGTTCCCTGGAAGTGTTCTGATGACATAGCAAGAAACTTCTGCATTCAGTAGAACACTGGACTTAACACTTCTCTGCGATGGGCCAATCACTCATCCAGGGGATTCCTACCAAGTGCGGTTTGTCTTGAGTGTGATCGCATACCTTCAACAATGAAGATGCCTCTGCCTACTATGATTGTCCATCAACGAAAAAACAAACAAACAATACCGTTTTAGGTGTAATAATATTTCAAAAGTTATTTTCTTATGGAAGTGGATGAAACAGCACTTATCCACGTAAGAATGTCTTGCACTGTAAAAGTCCCTTTTAGTGACACAGTTGTGACATCTGCACTCCATTGAGCAGGGTCCACCCTCATAATTATTACCAATAATTGTTAACCAATCAGTTCATTCAAATTAAACACATGCATGCATTGTGTTCAGAAATTATAATTATGACTTCATAGCAGGTGAAAATACGCAGTCTCTTCTTCGCCATCACATTGCTCACTTCACCAGTGAATAATGTACAATGTACAATGTACAATGTACAATGTACAATAATGTATGTGTAGCCCATTGCTGAAGCAGGTTCTTATATTACGGGTTACCACAGTAATGTATCACCGCCCCCCCCCCCCCCCCCCCCCCCCCCCCCCCACCCACCCCCCCCCACACCCCCCCAACCCACAACACCAACAAAAAAAAAAACAAAAAAAAAATTAAAA
>Ga0123355_10009128_pt1 | contig 15043 bp, 15 predicted proteins | sample TergutEmb28metaG_3_FD_89872 | JGI IMG/M metagenome (GOLD analysis project Ga0123355, IMG submission 89872) | Embiratermes neotenicus P1 segment gut microbial communities from Petit-Saut dam, French Guiana - Emb289 P1 | ecosystem: Host-associated > Arthropoda: Insects > Digestive system > Gut ...
TTAATAATAGCATATGATTTCGGCTCCATCTTAACCCCTTCTCCCCCTTTGTTTCTATGTAAAGTACATCTTATATGCCCAAGTTTAACTTGAGTTGAGTTCATTAAACTTGTGTAGAGGTGTATATTATGGAACTTTTTGGTTTGCGCTTAAAAACACTGAGGTTAGCAAAAGATTTGACACAAGAACAACTGGCAAGCAAGCTAGAAGATATTGGGGTTGGTTCTGTTTCTGGTTATGAACGAGGTAGCCAGCGCCCTTCGGTTGAAGTCGTTATTGAGTTATGCAAATATTTTAATGTCTCATCTGATTTCCTTCTTGGGCTATCAAGCTCAATGGATTTTAACCTTGCTCCGCTTACTGATGAGCAAGTGACGTATATAATGGGTTTAATTAACCTGTTTGTAAAGCAAAATGAAATGTGCCACAGAAAGAACACATAGCGGTTAAAGCATAGGATATTACCTTGTAGAGCATAAATCGACTCCATTATATAAAGCTACACTCGGATAATCAAGTGTAACTTTATCCCTCCGAATTATATTGGCAGGGGTGAGATAATGGAGTTATTTGGATTGCGCTTAAAAGCATTGCGAGAAGGGAAGGGCCTGACGCAAGAACAGCTTGCAGAGAAAGTCGGTATGAAAGCGGCAGCTATATCGGGATACGAGAGAAGCTGTTTTTTGCCCAAACCCGAAGTTCTTTTCAAGTTATGCTGTTACTTAGAGGTCTCAGCCGACTTTCTATTGGGATTACCTGATGAGCTAGAAAGCATAATGACATTGCTTACAGACGAGCAATATGTAATTGTGACTAACACAATCAATGCTTTTGTTAAAGCCAACAGCTTGAGCAAGCTAGAATGAAAACAATGAGCAGCCTTCAAAAATGCAGTGAACCAGTTCTTTTGTTCGACATATTGTGACATTAATTATATGCGCTACTAGAGTAAGCAACTTGAATGCGTTAAATGAATAGTATTGTAGGTACATCCTTGTAAATGACCTTCATCTCTTGTATACTTGCACATAGAAAATGATGGTAGATACAAGCGAAGAACCATCACATTTAGTTAACGAGAGGAGCGTTTTACGCATGAGAACGACAAACAGGCTGCGAGCCAGTAGATTACTCACGACAACCCGGAGACTTTTAGCAATTGTTATTGCACTTGCCCTCATTATGAGTAGCTTTAGCTTCGTTTTTGCGACAACTAATGATAATTACTTAACAGGGCAAGAGGGTGTGTACGTAGAAATTGAGGAGCTTGGCATAATCCTCTTTCCCGACACACCAGACCCCCTATTGGAAGACTACACCGTTCGTTTTTACATTGATGTTATTGGTCGAGGTAGTCAGCAACAGGGGTTTGCAATATTAGAAGGGTGGCCTCTTGGCATGGCCACTCAAATGGAAATCGGCTATCGCGCTGGTTACTCACTTTACTATTGGAGTTCAATAATTAATGATGAATGGGATGGTAATGAAGTACCCGATATTTTTTCCGAAATAATCACATTAGATCGAGTTGCTGGTTCTGGTCCGCTTTACTCTGCATTTATACATCCGTTATTTACATTTCCCGCATCAGTAATATCTACTTCTAATGTAACTGCCAACTTCCATACGGTACAGGTAGGAATGATTCCAGTACTTGATCTAAACAACTTCGGTGCTGACCTCGCTATTGTCGGTGTCTATGATGATACCTTTCTTGACATCTTAGATTATCATCACCAATACATCGCGATAACGAACTTACGGCATAATGTACCTATTTATAATTTAACTCTCGTATTAGGCAATCATCCTGCAATGCCGGCTGGTGTTACTGGAGGCCCTATATTTTTCGATTTTATTGAAGATAGTACGACTCTCATAAGTTCACCACTAACAACTGATTACTTATGGATGAATGCCGATGCTTACCTTGACAATGGTAATAATATTCCCTTTGGGATAGCACCAAGAGCGGGGTTGCAGACTGGTACGTTTTTGAACAGAGTCAATCTTTATCAACAAGGCTTTCCTCTGTATTCCTATACCCACGCTTATTACAGACCAGAGAACCTGGCAGGGCATCGTGGCTATTTTGATGTGCAATTTAGGGTAATGCGACCAGTAACGTCCGTACAAATCCAAAACCCAAGAGAAGCAGCTACAGTACGCAATACTAATGTTAACTTTACTGGTTATCCAATCGTAACAGCAACAAACCCAGGCGCAACAACGCAATACAGCACATTAGCAAGCGGCGACCCGGCAACGATGGACGTACCAACCGTTATTGACCCCGGTAATTTTAATGTAACGCTGTCACTTCCTTGCGATTACTCATTTTTTGACTATGATGATTCTGACAACACAGCTATGTATGGTGGCAATCCACTGATTCCTGTAGGCTGTTTATTAACTGCACCAGGCTATAGAGTAAACTCGGCCACAGTTGTAGGTGGCAATTTGATCGTAAACCTTACCCAACTCCATACAATAACCTTCGATCTCAACAACGGTGGTCAAGCTGGCACTCTTCCCTTAACTCCAAGCCTTCCTCACAGCTCTGACATTGACCAAGCAAATGTGCCAGTTCCAACCCGTCCCGGATATACGTTTGCAGGTTGGCAGCTAACCGCAGGCCCAGGCTCCCCAAGTGGGCCACATAATAACGTAGCTGTCGGTGGGACTCCAGTAACCGCGCCTAAAACATTTGTTGCACAATGGACGCAGAATCAACCTCAAAACCATACGGTAACATTTAACTTAAACGGAGGCACCCAAACAGGCAACCTTCCACTATCTATCAGTGTGCCAAATAACACCACCGTTGGGGAAAACAATGTACCTGTTCCAACTCGCCCTGGCTTCACATTCGCAGGATGGGTACAAACCCCTGGCAACGTGACTCATAATAACGCTACCGCAGTTGGTGGTGTAACTGTTACAGGGAATATGACCTTTACAGCACAGTGGACTCCAATAGGTACGCCGCCACAACCTACTCCCGACCCCACACCCGACCCCGGCGGAGCAGTAACCCCTCCAACGCCACGGCCTACACCAACACCAGCCCCATCCCCCACGCCGGAGCCTACACCAACACCCACACCAGAGCCCACCCCATCTCCATCTCCTATCCCGGAACCAACTATAGAGTTCATCACAAACATCATGATTGGATTGCCAGGCGGAGAATACATTAATCCTTACGGCTTCGTTACCAGGGCACATGCCACAACTATGCTTTTCCGAAGCATGTCAGATGAAGCGCGAGCAAGAGATTGGGCAATAACCAATCCATTTTCAGATGTCAGCTTGAATGATTGGTATAATAATTCCATATCAACGCTACACCGGGCTGGATTGATAAGTGGGTTCCCTGACGGAACTTTCCGCCCATCCAACTATATCACCTTTGCAGAGTTGATGACTTTAATCGCCCGGTTCGCAGAGCTTGATCTTGTTCACGATTCATATGCCCCGTATTTTGACACTATCGTCGGTCACTGGGGCGAACGTTATATGCGTGCGGTGGAAGCAATGGGCTGGATAGACATAAATGGGCCCTTTAACCCCAACGCACCAATAACAAGAGCGCAAATCGCGATTATTTTCAACCGTAAGAATGGCTTCGACCCTGTAAATGCCTATGAGTTCATGCATGTAGTGCGTCAGTGGACTGATATGCCTCAGGACTCGCCATACTTCCTAGAAATAATGATGGCATCCAATTCTTTCTATATCCAACGTACAGCGGACGGACGAATTATATTGGTCGCTATCGCTGAGGATATTAATTGGCGTGTGTTAGAACGTCCATATTCTGAGCCTTGGCATCTTTCCCGGTAATGGATATTATAGTTGTCCGAAAAGGGGGAGAGACTTAATGGCAGATTCAACAACAGTGAGCTTTGAAATTGATAGCACAGTTAAAAGTCAAGCAGACAGTTTACTTGAAGCGGTTGGTTTGGACATAACTATTGCATTTAACATCTTTGTGCGCCAAATCATAACCAGCCAATCTATTCCTTTGCAAGCAGGATTAAGCCTTGGTGAGCAATTCGGCACCTTGATGGAAAAAATGAGAACGCAAGCAACGGAAGCAGATGGCTACCTGTCTGATGATGAAATCAACGCTGAAATACAAGCCTATCGCACTGAAAATGCAAACGGGGGTAAGTGATGTCGCAGAAGATTTATGCAGTGTTGGATACAAATGTACTGGTTTCGGCACTGAGGTCTAAAGACGGCATACCGGCTTTGATTTATCAAATGGTCAGAGCCGGTAAAGTTATCCCCTGCTATTCCGATGAAATGATAGAGGAATATCTAGGCGTTCTGTACCGGCCAAGGTTGAAGCTCGTCACCCATGAAGTCGATCTTATGATTGCGCTACAGAAGAAACTGGGACGCAGAGTGCAGCCTGTGAAAAGCAGTATTTCACTGCCGGACGAAAGCGACCGTAAGTTTTACGACACCGCTAAAACAAGCGACGCAATCCTCGTCAGCGGCAATACCAAGCACTTCCCATCCGAACCGTTTATTATGACCCCACGGGAATTTTGGGATGAGCATGGTGTTTAATTTCTTCAAATGCGAATATTTGTATTAATATTAAGACCTGCGACTCTGGTTGCAGGTCTTTTATATCCGCTACTCTTTAAGGTATGTACCGTATTGTTGGAGTAGTCAAGTTTGCAAGGTGGTATTTATTCTATTGGAAAAACGAAGTCATCAAAATGGCTTGTAGGTAAGCCGCCAGAGTAATTGCGTTTTTAATTGCGTTTTAATTGCGTTTTTTACTCAATTATTTGCGTTTGTGAGTAAATTCTAACCCAGAGTTAACTATGTCTAAATCAGTGAAAAGGGATGGTGCTTTTGCATCATCCCCTTTTGCTATGAAAATCGCTCATAATTGCGCTTTAATTGTTAACCTGCTGCTGCATTACCATCGGGGTTTAACCCCTTTTTAAGCACCTTGAGCATATCAAAAATCATCTGATGATGTTCTGCTGGGAAATCATCAAGATATATGCAGCGTTTCTTGCTATCGAGGTTTCTCATATAATCTAACGAGACACCATACATAATCGCCATCAGTTCTAAATTATCGACCGGCGGCAGCAAGTTATTGTTTTCATACCTTACGATAACGCTGTCCGTCACTCCAAGCCTGTCAGCAACCTTTTTTTGCGTCAATTTTGCGGCTTTTCGGAGTTCTTTTAATCGTAGGCCAAAATCATATACATCCGTATTCACCATTATTATGCTCACCTCTTTAGACGAGCATATTCTACAACAACGACATTTCGTTAATGTCCTGTGTTGAAGGGGTAATTATAGGACTTTAGCGGCTGGTTTCCTTGTCATATTCTTGCGAAACGTGTATAATCGTTGCAACCAATGGTTGAAATTGCTATTAACTAAGGATACTAATTTATTCACGCATAGTTCATGCATGTTAACTTAGTCACAATATCCCGATAATGCGGTGTTATTACCTCAATAGTCAAGGCATTGTGAAAGGAGTTTGCGATGAGTGCTAAAAAAAGAAACCGTAAACGCAGCCAGTTGTTAGCAAAGGCCAAAAAACGAAAGCAGAGGAAATTTGCTGTACTGACCGGGTTCCTATGTCTAGTAATCGTATTAATTGTTGGACACTTTACAACCAGGAGTGCGCCTATTTCGAATGTGCAGATCGCGCTTAATGCAGCCAATATCCGCCGTGAATCAATAAACCGGCTGGATTATTCGGCACTTTCTCCACATGTGCAAGGCAAAGGATATATCATTGATGATTTCATGGACCTTGTTGAAACGATGGACCTCGAAAGTTTTATGTTATTTATGTCCCAACTGATCACTCCTCCTACCGATGATATAGCAAGCCATATCCCTAATTTCATGGCTATTGCGGATGTCCAAGCACTGGAGCTACTCATGCGGACACAATATGGTAGCTACATATACTTTGGCGGTGACTACATTTTTTCTGATGTGTTTAACGAAATAATAGACGCTCTATCAACTGCTGAATACTGGAGTACAAGTACAGGCCCCGATGGGGACTTTATGCGGTTATTACATGATAATCTTTTTCCGTTTATAGCAGACAATCATTTCCGTATCGGCGGTCATCATTTGGGCATCTCAGCGGAAGGAGTACCGCAACATTTCTTCATGCCCACGTATGCAGATTTTTTCGTAAGCGCGAATGACTTTGTTAGAAGCGCCAGGGGGATACGTTGCACACAGTCAGCTTTTTATCTGCGGGAGATTCCAGGGCATAACATGGATGATATGTTCCGTATGGGGATAAATGACTATGGAGAACTGGTTTACGTTGCTGTAATCACAGTGCCGGAGGGCAACGATGAACCAATAAAGCTGTTGACTACGGTATATGAGAATGGCGAGCAAGGGGCGATTGCCTTTTTACGGCATACACCGGTTGTGCAACCCCGCAGGGAGCGCCCGACATTGGAATGGATTGATGGGATCCCGGTTGTTACGGTTTCACAAATGGACCATTTTACTGCCAGTTCCACTGCTGGAATGCTGACCTCTATTGCGTATGGTTTACGGAATGAGCCTGTGATTATATTGGATATCCGTTCTAATATAGGGGGAAACTCGATACTGCCTACCCATTTATTTTATCTTCTGGTAGGCGAGAAAGTACCACCAATCTCAAGAACGCTCCACATCGGCAATTATGATGAATTTATGTATACAATGGGTGCCGTTACCAATTGGCAACGAAGCCCTTTTACTGGGCAGCTAATTTATCATCCCGCAAAGGCTTATGGGTATTATCACTTCATTATTGATTACGGCCCACGGCGAATCGTACCTAGTGAAAATTTAATAATTGTCCTAACAGACCGGTTTACTTCATCGGCTGGAGAGCGTACTGTCGAGATGGCGTTAAGCATGAATAATGCTCTTGTTATCGGTCAAAATACGGCTGGTGTTTATAGCAATATAGCCGGCGGATATTTTTATTTGCCTAACTCTGGCTTGCCCATTACGTTTGGGCTGGGGACAATACTGCTCCCTTACGGTTTGTTTAGTGAAGGTATAGGTTTTGCGCCGGATGTTTGGGCTACTGGTGATGCCCTGGATGCAGCGCTTGCGCTTTTGCGAAACTAAATACTTAAATAGCCGTTTTGCTTATATGTAAGTGGTTGTTACTTGCGTTGATGTTAAGAAATAAGGGGTATGGGCGGTTTGTGCTCTGCCGCTTTTTATATAAGGCCCTGCTATTGTGTCCTTTAATCCGAGAACCCCCTCTACGGATGATAGGCATATGATGGTGGGGTCAAATTTTTTTGATAGCTTGGCTCTGTTCCTGTACAAGAAGATTTTTGCGCGACCCCTCTAATTTCAATTATGAGGGATAGCAAAACACTTCACAAATAACCATTAATGTAGCAATCTCAAAACATCCTATTTGACCCATGCGCCAATTATGTACCTCGTGTACACACGCACTTCCTTTTATCCTCGTAGCGAGAGCGGTAATCTTCTTGCGGAGGATAAAATCATGGATGATAAAAACAAGTTCGATTTAAAACCATTTGGACAAGCAGTAAAGGAAGCTCGCACACGCAAAATGCTATCAAGAGAGCAAATGGCAGAGAAGCTTGGGATTTCAGCTCGCCATGTGCAGTATATCGAAACATTGGGAAACCATCCTCGGTTGCAGGTCTTCTTTGAGTTGGCTACTATGCTCAACATATCTATAGATCAGTTCTTTTTTCCTGAAGACAATGTAGAAAAGACTTCACAGCGTAGACATCTTGATGCTATTCTTGATAATATGGATGAAAACGACTTGTCCGTTATCATCTCCATAGTAGAAACGATTCAGGCGGCCTATAAAAACGATAAATAGGCCGCCGCTGCTTTTGCCGAGCACAGGCTTAATAATCTAGTTGCTAATACTTTTAGCCAAGCATAGAATAAGACGAAGAGGGGGGACAAGCTATGATTCCGATTATGTTAATGGCTATGCTAAATGATGATGAGAAAAGTAAAGTATCTCAAATATATGATAAATATTATGGCCTTATGATATATACAGCAAATAAAGTCCTTAACGACGTTACCTTGTCGGAGGATGCGGTTTCTGATAGCATTGAGAAGATAATAAGCAATGTGGACAAAATTGGTGATATTTCTTGTTACAAAACACGCGCCTACATCGTTACTATAGTAAGACGAACGGCGATAGATGTATGGAGAAAAAAGAGGCGTACAAAAGTGGGCATAGATGATAATGATTATGATGGTATTTCTGACACCAGCAACTCATCTTTTATTGATGAGATAGTCAGTGCTGAGACCTTTCAGGCTATCAAACATGCTATTCAATCTCTTCCAGAGAGCTTAAAGGAAGCTGCTATGCTATCTATAGTACATGAGCTAGACAATCAAGAAATAGCTGACATTCTGAATATCAGCAATTCAGCCGTAAGGATGCGAATATCAAGAGCAAAGAAGATAATCAGGGATGGATTGGCGGGTGTCATGAGTGTCTAACAATATAAAAGCAAACAGGAATGAAAAGTTGTATAATTATATGTTGAAAGTAGCTTTTGAGGAAGTCATACAAGAAGAAATGGATTCCTATCCAAGCTTAGAGGAGCTGGATTTATTATATCCACGCTCCCCAAAAATGGATAAGCATATTAAGAAATCTATGAACCGACATGAAAACAAGGCAAAGAGGCAAAAGTTATTCCGATCATTTTTAAGATGTGCTGCCGTATTTTGCATCATAGTTTTTTTGTGTGCAGTTGTAATTTTTTCTGTAGAAGCGTCTCGTAATTTTATTATAAACACGATAGTTAATATACAAGATGATTTTGTTGCCCTTGAGTTTGGCGATAATGCTGCGGGGGAGATTGCAGGGGATTCTATTTTATACTATGTCCCGGATGGATTTACGTATGTTGTAAGCCATGTACTAGATTCACAGACTATTATTATATATGAAAATGCGGCCAGTGAGCGACTAATTTTCCAACAAGAAATTGGAATATCGTTAAGCGTTGCTGTAGATAATGAACAGAGGGACTTTACAACCATCCATATTGATGAACACGAACTCTTTATTTTTGAAGCCGATAGTTATGGATATCAAAACTTAATAATATGGACGGATGGGAATTATGTGTTTTCACTTACATCTGTTATGCATTTAGATTCCTTATTTGAAATAGCGAGTGATTTCATTAACAAACACAGGTAATTATATAAACGTCAAAAACATCTTCGTAAACGCTGTGGGACTATTTCCACAGCGTTTTTTATTTTGCCTAGCACGAATGAGGACCCTTGTTACATTTGGGTAGCCTCATTCGTTATATATATTAAATGATAAAAACCTAATCAAAAGGAGCGATTTTTATGAAAGCAAGAATCCTTGTTGTGCTATGTGTCTTATCACTTTTGTCTATCATGGCACCGACACATGTGTATGCCGAGACCAAAGCAATAGCCCAAGATGAAATCTATATCCAGCCATTTTGGGATAACGTCGCCCGTATGAGTACGGGATTGTTAATTAACAACAGTGGCAGGGCGCTAATGAGCGGTTCGGTAATAGGAAATCCAGGGACAACAAGCATAACAGTTAACGCTGTTTTACAGAGAGTCAACTCAAACGGCACGTTAACCCATATAGCCTCGTTTAACAACATTAGGGCTGAAGGCGATATTTGGGTATGGGAGCGTCCACATTATGTTGCAAGAGGTCATTATTATCAATTAACACTCACTGCAACGGTCGTAAGAAATGGCCACAGTGAAGTGGTTTCATTAAGCCGGACAACAAGAGCGAACTAGGTCTTTAACTTTATTAGATAGATGGAGGTTTTCAGATGCATAAAAATAGATTGATGACAGTGGTGTTCTCTTTCGCAATTCTTTGCTTACTCCTGGTCGGGTGTACAACATACGCCGATGGTTTGCAAGGAAATTATGGCGACATGTACACCGCGGCTGAGGAAGGTACTGACAGCCCCATCGCTTCTGATGATGACACCTACGCATTGACTATTGATGATTTCTATCAATCATTGTATGACTTTGCGGAAGCCCATGGTTTATATGGGCTTCATGAAACAATCGAAATTTCACCCGATGTAGTTTACTTGTTTTCTTCGTTGGAAGAGTGGCAGGCCCATTTGGAGGAAACATGGTTTTCTTTTGTGGAAGACTCCGCAAGAATTTTCGCAGATATTAATCGTTTTGGCTATGAACCGTTACATGACTTAACTGTTATTACATTCTCAGAAACATCTCCTATAGTTGTCTACCTTGAGCTTGATGAAATTGAACTGAATGGTCGTAAAGCTCACCCCATACGCATGGGTAATCACGACCAGGTGCTGTTACCGGTAGAGCCCATCCTTGATAGCATAGATATTTCATATGTTTGGGATGAGTCCACAAACCTACTACACATTGAAGGTCTTGTATATGATCTAATTTTAGAACCTGGAATAGCTGGCCTGTCACCGTACCAGCAAGATATTCCATTTAGAGCTATCGGTGCTGACTTGCCGGTGTTATTGGAGAGCAAGGCAAGTGGATTATATATGCATTCTATGCTCTTTAGCCTGATGTTTGTGGAAATTATCCATCTTGATTTTCCAGAATGGCCTACAGTCGAACAGCCTTTTATACCTCTAATATACCATGACTTATATAAAGTTGTTTTAGTCACGCATGAGAGGAGGCACTACCTAAATTACCAAAACAAAAGGATAGCTATGGAGTATCAGTTTGATCGAGCAGCTTTCCCGTTAGAGAATGATATATCGTTTGTTATACGCGGTGGATCTGCCTTTGATGATGGTGTCCAAACAGAGCTTACGACCAGGCAACCATTCACTGTATTTACGAAATACTATGATTTCATTATGTTACCTGCGGTTGAAGTGTTCGAGTTGTTGGGCATAGACGCTACTTGGGATGAATCTAACAGTAGTGCAATTGTAAAAATCGCTACTTGGGATGACCGTGACAGTGAATATCATGTGCGGAGTGGCGAGCCCATATTCCCAACGACAGATAGGGACTGGGCAATGGCGTTTCATCACGATGTTGTACCTATGATAGTTGAAGACACCTTATTCATTAGTCACTCTGACTTGAGGAGGATGTTGCTATTAAGTGGGGTTAGCGTATACATTGACCGCTATTCCTCACGTTTAACCATAAGTGTATGGGGTAGCGACTGGTAATAGGAAAACAAAAATAGGAGTGATGCCTATGAAATCGTAAGACTGCAATATAACAGACAAACATAATCTGCTAACTGTACAAACGAAAGGAGTTTACAATGAAACGAGTATCTTTTGTAAAGAAACTGGCTTTTAGTGTTCTTACCATCACAATGTTCTTTGCTTTCGCAAATGTAGTATACGCCAGTGATGATATCGACCCATATGCTCTCTTTGAAGAGAAGCAAGCTGTAGTTGATGAAATCAACGCTGAGTTTGGCCTAGAACTGGAAATCACGATGGCAAGCCCAGAAGATGCATATGGCGAGCCTCTAACCCCGGAAGAACTCAGGTCGCTGCTTGTGGCTTTCGCAGTGCAGCAATATGAACTGATGCAATATTTTGAAGCAGCTCGCGCAACGGACTATTTCTTTGATTATGTGCCTATCACACCTCTCAATCCTCAGTGGCGAACTCTTGCTGGTTCGAGCGTAGTACCGTGGCAAATAATTGGCGGGCCGACAGTTGGGCTCGAAATGAGTGCGCGGATTAGCCATATTCCCTTTACTGACAATATTTTGTTCAACACAGCTTTTGTTTCATCGCCCAGTGGCGCTGTAACACATGGGCCAGTTCAGATGCTCTCTGCGGGCGTAACAAACAATGGCATGACAGTGCGTGGCTTATTCCGCGCTCCAAATATCTCTTTTCGCTTAGGGACCGTATGGCTACATGTGCCAGATATGCGACATCAAATCGACTTTGCTGTGTTTTCGTAGGTGGCGGAGATAAGATGAACACAACGGCTTATAAACGTTATTCAATGATGATGCTCTAACAATCATATGTTGATGCAATCATCCGGTAGAAATGCAGTCTTCTAGCTATATCAGCATTGAGGCCTTAAGCTTCACTTGCCCAATCCACGGCTGCGGACGACCAGTAAGTGATCGTTTTGTTGGCTTTACAGACTGGGTACGCAGCTCTCACAGACATGGTTTCTTTTGGGTCAATACCTGTTACTTTTGGTTTTCTTACGATATATTTTCAAGGGAATGTATGCAAGGTCATGTTGTAGGTGGCTGGAGACGTAGAGTTGAAACAGGCCACTCATGCTAAGTCTAAATAATTTCATGATTTATATACGCGGTATGGGCAACAGTCATGTGATAGGTGAAACCACCAAGACATGATTGCAACCATACCGCGTATTTTATGAATGGATATTTCAATCATTGTAAACATCCTTTTTATGGAGGAACAAATGACCATGTGATAACGTTATGTAGAGTGATATACAAAAGGATATTATCGCTATATCCTAAAAACATTATGAGGTGATGGAATGAAAAAATTCAGCAGAGTATTGGCATTGGTATTAATAATTGCAGCACTGGGTCTTAGTGCATGTAGCAGTAGCGGAGCGGATTCTTCAGATGCAAATAATGAACAGTCTCCAACTATCGAAGATAATCAAAATAACGAACAGCCGGATACCCAGCCAGAGGATTATCCTGATTACGAAGCAGAAATTGACTGGTCATTATACCCTATTATCATAGACCAGCGTATAGGAGTAACAGCGAACTGGCATACGGTAGACGGCGAAGATTTTCCGACGCATATTCCGCTTCTACCGGTTGCAGACGCATTGGAGGTCGAGGTTGTTCTTGACGACTCAGACCCGCAAACAGTAACACTTGAAGGGCTACGTGGTGTCATCACGTTCACAGTTGGTTCTAACGATTTCAATGTAGATGGCGAGAGTATTGAGTTATGGCAGCCGTCATTACTCTTAGGCAGTGAGATTTATGTGCCGATATCATTTTTTAGGGATGTATACGGCATGGGAGGCGCAGCATGGATGAGCGGCCACGTCTACCTTGATACCCACGCCACAGGCGATATGCATTAAGTGCATTAAGGGAGATTGCTATGTATAGGAAATTACGAGCGGTTTTAGTTATGCTCATGTTATTAACTGTCGCTTTTCTTGCCGGTTGTGATAATCGCACAGCAGAATCGGCAACAACCATGCCAATAAATGATATGGACTTTGCACTGGCTGATTCCAGTGACATCGAAGTGTCTGCCTTTCAGCTTGGCGATATTGAGTTAACGGCATTCGGTGACAGAACTATTTCTGCACCCCTTGATGGCATCATTGCCATTCCGCAAACCGAAGGCCCTCATCCTGTGGCCGTAATTTTTCATGGCGCACAAAATGTGAGCAGTATCAGAGCGCGTGTATATACGGGCTTTGATTATCTTGTTAGGCAACTGGCGGCTGAGGGCTTTGTGGCAATCAGCGTTAATATGCTGGCGAACTACTCCTTCATGATGGGTGAACAGGAGGTCCAGAATGGGTGGGCGATAGAGATATTCAATTCGCATATAGCTTCTTTGGAAGCAGCCAACCTCGGATATGATGCCGGATTTGATATTGATCTGACAGGCATGATAGACACAGAACAGATACATTTAATAGGGCATTCGCGTGGTGGCGAGGTGGCAGGCTGCATCGTCTTCCATGACCAGGACGTGGGGCGCGAAAGAATCCGCTCTATGGTTCGCATTGGGACAACGATAGTATTTCATGATGACTATGCTTCACACCCTGATATACCCACGGGGATAATTATCGCTGAGTTTGATGGAGATGTATCAAACCATGATGGGCAGCTAGTGTTTGACGAAGTTCTTATGATGGGCCAAAACCAATCCATCGTATCGCTTGTACATCTACGTGGCGCTAACCACAATTTTTTTAACCGTATGGTTACAGTGGATGATAGGGTTGGGATTGCAGAGATAAATGCTGCCCATCTTGCCTATGAAACATGGCTGACTAGGGAGCAACAAGAGGATTTTCTAACGCACTATGTCTCTGCATTTTTATCAATGGTCACAGGCAGCAGAGTACCCTGGGGCGTATTTGACCCATCTGTAACCCAACCAGCTACCATGTTTGGGTATGCTATCACTGCTTCGACTTATATACCTGGGCGGGAACGGGTGTTACCAAGTCCGTCAGATGATGCTGTCCTAAGGTATATAACCGCAACAGAACTGGCCATAGCAACTATCCACGAACAGGCAATCCCTCGTTACTCCTATGCATTTTTCAATCACCCCACAGCACTTGCCCGTTATGACCGGCGACCGTTTTATACCTTCGTATGGGATGGGCATGGTGGAGCGGTATCCATTGCACTATTAGAAAGCAATTTGACTGCATACAACGCGCTGTCTTTATATGTTGCGGTTGACTCGTCCAACGAGCTTAACGCGGAGAGCTATCAATCATTTACCGTAGCACTAACAGACGAAGCCGGTAATGAGCATCGTGTGATTATCCCAAGTGGCACAAGCGCCCTCTCGCGTCACCCTGGCTATGCAATAGAGCAGGAGTGGATTAATGATAGTACAAGATGGTTTTGGGTTGGGTTTATGCCTTTAGGAGAATTGCGGCTGCCACTTGATATGTTTGATGGCGTTGACCTTTCTGCTGTGGCATATGTCTCTATCATTTTTGACCAAACTTTGTCCGGGGCCGTGATGATGTCCGGGATTTATGTAAAGTAACAATTGTATCAGCAAGCAACGACGCGCTACTGGCCTGGACCGTCAATCGGTTTCGGGCTTTTTTATTGCAGACTTTTGTCTCAACTCACAACACAACCGATATGTGAACCCCAGATAATTATTTATTATCTGAGGTTAGAAAGCAATGCATTAACTATTGTCACGCATACTACTGTACAGAACATTCGAGGTACTATTATGATGATTTTTTTATGTTTCAATATTAA
>Ga0123355_10009129_pt1 | contig 15042 bp, 8 predicted proteins | sample TergutEmb28metaG_3_FD_89872 | JGI IMG/M metagenome (GOLD analysis project Ga0123355, IMG submission 89872) | Embiratermes neotenicus P1 segment gut microbial communities from Petit-Saut dam, French Guiana - Emb289 P1 | ecosystem: Host-associated > Arthropoda: Insects > Digestive system > Gut ...
AGAAACATACGTACGCGCATACAAAGAAACAAAGAAACAAACATAATATGTGCATAAGCGCGCGCACACACACACACACACACACATATATATATATATATACTTACGAACGAACAAAAAACAAACATGCGTACGTACATACGTACAAATAAACATATGTACGTGTATGTATAAATACATACTACATACATACATACATACATACACACACACATAAGTACATACATACATACACACAAACGTAGTACATACATGCTTACATACACACATACGTGCATACATACATACATAGTACACACATGCGTACATACACACGTACATAATCCATACATACATATATACATCCATACATACACACACATACATACATACATAAATACATACATACACACATACATACATACATACATACGTACATACATGCATGCGCGCGCACGCACGCACGCACACACACATACATACACACATACATACATACATACATACATACATACATACATAAATACATACATACTTACACGCATGCAAACATACATACACACATAGAAATAGGAAGGGAGGGGATTGTCAGATAGGTCTGGTAATTCCGGATACTCCTGTCTCGTCGATACTGGTGTTGCAATTTTGCAAAAAGCGTGTGAACTAAGTTCTTCTATAAAAAAAAAACTGCTGTGACCTGTCACCATACTGGTAAAGTGCATTGTATCCAGTGTACAGCCACATTTGTGTGTTTGCAAGAAATCGAAGTTTTTGCAGGCAAGCACGCCTTCTTTAATTACGCAGTTACTATTAAATTTGTGGCATTTCGGTATACTTCATTCGAAAGAGCATGATTTTAACTGTCAGATGTACTATGGCTGATGTTAATAGCACCAGTAGATTTTGTCTAAGAACGATTCAGACTGTAGACTTGAGGTGACCGTAAATGTCGGATAGCAGAGAGCGGTAATTTCGGACAGTATCCGACAAGCTTGCCATGTGTCAGTTGGTCTTTCTTTTGAGGAGTCACAGGTGCTGCTTGAAATTCAGCAACTTAAGAAGGTTGAAATAATTTCAGGAAACGAGGGCTCACTGGATTTGGAACAAATTACAACCGTAAACACTTTGCGAATCCAAAGATATCCACATAAATAGCACATTGTTTGAAGTTCTGCACTATGATTTTCTCTTTTCAGTACAAGGAGGAGGGCAGGGTTGATATTGATGCATTGCTTCTTCAAGACCTCTACAAGTAAAATTCAAGGAGATCGGGTTTGAAGTCATGGGACACGGAAAACACGATACAAGCAATTAAGGCGGCATGTAACAAAGAAATGGGACATATAGCAACTACAAAAAATATAGCTTGCCTCGTTCTACACTATACGATTACGTTCGCTCAAATTGAGAACTTTTCAAGCCACCCAGTCAAAATTTTGGCGTAAGCCAATCATTCCACTAGCTCTTGAGGAGAAGGTTGTTGAATATCTCTTATTAATTGAGCGGAAATATTTCGGATGCACTCGAGACGATGTTAGAAGACTAGCTTTCCAGTTAGCTGTCCACAATAAAATCCCCAGTCCATTTCCAATCGCCAAAGAAGCAGCACGCAAAGACTGGTTCAAACGTTGTACGAAATGGCACAGCGATAAGCTGTCGTTGCGTCAACCAACAGAACATCCATGGCCAGAGCCATAGGATTCAACAAGGAACAAGTGGGTATTTTCTTTGATTTGCACGAAAAATAGCTTTCTGCTCATTATTACCCACCTTCAGTTATTTTCAACGTAGACGAAACTGGTTTAACAGCGGTTCAAAAGAAACAACCAAACATCCTAGCACTCAAAGACAAACGTCGGATTGGCTCTTTAACTGCGGTATAAAGGGGTTCTTTAATAACAATTATTGTATGCATGAGTGCTAGTGGAATTTAGTCAATTCCCCGAATTTCACTGTAGAAGTGTTGCCTTATTATTATCTTCCTTCGCTATTTCTTAACATTCCTCAATCCTGCTTGGTAGCGTCGGATATTATCCGACATTACCGGCCACTTTTTCCACAAGAATATTTTGCACTTCTCTTGCTCAAATTGTTATATCTTCGATTATATTTATCTAACCATCTTGGTCCTTCTCAGGCTACTAAATAAAGAACAACAAATTATATTTGTATAGAAAAATATTTTAACTTATCATTCTGACATACCAAAAACTTTCAAAAACAAAATGGTATCCGGCAATCCCCTCCCTTACTCTACATACATACACACACACACACACACACACACACACACACACACTCGTACGTACATACATACGTGCGTATGTATGATTGCCATTTCAATATCTTGCTGCTCCGTACTACAATACCTTGTGTTCTGGCAGCTGAGTACCAACGTTTCGGATGATCCTGCTGACCGAGACGGACAGTATGTTTTCCCAGAATGTTGGCACCCAATGCAGGCTACACGATGTCATAACCATCTCCAAGAAAACCCCAAACCTTAGCCTATATATTTCGCATAATTTTATAACCTGGGTACTGCAGAAAATTCGAGTGGTTAACTTTGGGTCTCGCCAGCCTTCATTCTTGAGAAATACATTCCATATCCGCATGATATGTGGTTGAAAATCAACGGGTAAAGTTTAGAAAAAAGTTGTCCGGGTACTTAATTAAACACAATACTGTGGAGAGGAATAGGGGAATGGAGATATAGCTCCAAATATTTTTACCCTCGACACCAGATGGAAGTAATTATCTTTATTCTCCGGTAGCTTTACTCCAGTAGAAATGGCTCCTTTTACACCTTGAATAGGATGCTGGTAGGCTCTGAAGTTGGAGTGGACCCTTCGGAGAAAGAAAAAAATCTCATGTCACTATACTTTCTAGACTAACCCGGCTCTCTTTTGAATATGGTAAAGGTAAAGGTAAAGCAATCCCATTACAGGCCTGGACAGGCCCTGAGATTTCCAGGCGGTTGAGGCTCCCACATTTCGTCACAAGTGGGACATGTAGGTGGTAAAGTTGTCAGCCCTATGCACCGGCCGCCTTTACCCCCAGGAAATATTCCTGGTACTCATTTCTTTTAGAGACTGAGTCGAACCCAGAACCATAGCGCGGCCGGCAGAATTATGCCAATGAAAAATTTCAGTGACACCGTCTGGAATCGAACCCGCGACCTAAGACAACTGCGCTACCGCGTGCCCTTTTTTAATATGGTGGGGAAGAAAAACAAAACAGTTTTAATATACTATCAGGCCTGTCATGAATGTGAGATACCAGGGGACCGCGGTAGCATAGTGGTTAAGGCGCTGTGCTACAAATCGGTAGGTCGCTGGTTTGATCCCATAGACATAAAATCCTTCCGATCGGACCTATGGCCTCAGCCTCTAACAGCCTCTAACAGAAATGAGTACCAGGAATATTTCCTGGAGGTAAAGGCGGCTGGTGCGTAAGGCTGACAACCTACCACCACCCTGTGCTGTTGTCACGAAATTTGGGAACATTAATTTCCTGAAAACCTCTGGGCCTATCCAGGCCTGTAATGGGACTGCTTAGTAGCACAACCGGAAGTTTCAATACCGCTGATACGATAACACCCCAATGGACGCGTTCTTCAGCCAGTTGTATCCACTCCCTACCCACGCAATCTATCTTCGTAACATTCATCCCACTGTTATGTTCCTATCCCCAACTCGATCTTACAATGCAAATATTCTAAGAACTTTTCCCACCAAATTTCTATATGCATTCCTTGTATCATCCTATTCAAATGCCCAGCCCGTCGTAGCGCCATAGGTATCATTGTTCTAACAGTTGTTCACATGGCTATAATTTTGTCATTCATGAATTGTACTGCAAATTCTTCCATGTTCAAAGGACGTTCCGCAACGTTAGCGATGGTGCCGAAGATGTTGCGACAGAAGACAAGAGATGTGGGTCATTGTCGGGTATCGTGCGCCAACACTCATTAACCGGCAGGCGAGTGCATGGTAATTAGACCTCTCCCTGTTACTGTACACATTTCTAAGAGAGGTTATTCTTAAAGACTATCGCGTCAATGGGGAATGAGAGAAGGTCGAATGACGGGGTCATAGCTTGTAATATGCACGAAAACATATGTGACCCTGAGGTCGTTGGAGTTTTGTGCCTGAAATGCTGGGGGCTTATATTCGATATTGTGTAGTTAAATGAGGAAATAATCCAATAATAAACGACTTCTAGTACATAATTTTAAAATTTGAGTGTATCCTGAGTGATAAATTTTTCTCTTGAAGGAATGTTATTATAGTTATGGAGGAGGATGACGTAGGCGGGACGGGTAGCACGCATGGCGGGGACGTAAATTGCAAACAAAACTTTAGTCAGAAAATATGGAGGGCAGAGACAATTTGGAAAACTTAATTTGCGGACTGAAAAAAAAGTCAACATTATTACTCAATAAATAACTTGTGCAGATTTGAGCTGGATTCAGCTGGCTCAGAACAGGACTCAAAGGTGGGGGGAATAACACAGGCTGAGGACCCTCGAGAACGTAGTTGTGAGGAACGTATTTGGATCCAAGCGGGAGGAAGTGGAAATGACAGGATCTTCATGTTAAACCGTTATTGTTCGTTTAATTTAATTTCCTGTGGTATGGTAAATACGGTAATGGGAAATCGCACTTTTGCTAGATGCGATACGAAAAGTGTACTTGAATCGTCAAATGGAATAGATAATGGAAACAACACTGAAACCGGAATAATATTAATGTAACGAAAATGTTACTATATTTCACTGCTTTCCCTAAGTATCACACGGTAGAGATCCGAATAACGGAAGAACCTTGGAGATTATTGTCTTAAGAACAGCACAAGACGGATTTGATGTCAGTTACAAGGCCTAAGCTGTGCCAGGGTATTCGATATAGAGAGGGCCGGATCGTGAAATTTAGGATAGCGAACATTGAGTATACGAAAGTGGATCGTAAACTATGCGCAGGAGTGTTGCTTCTGCCATCTGTTGACCAACAGTTGCGTCTTCTTGACTTGTACTACCATCTTTAGACGGTATCATTAACCGTCTCTCATGAAGATGCAATGGGCACATCTCATTGCACTGGAAGTACTCTGTCAATTGCACTTAAATTACCCTCAGGTGTAAATGAAGGAGGTAGTGAATTTTGTAAGTATAAGCGTGCTTTGACTGTCCTTGGATTGTTAACAAAAGCCGTACTAATTAGGCGGCACTGTTAATGGATTTACAACTCCAAGGCATTAGCAACCTTCACGATGAGAGGGACTGTCATTTCTCTTCCATTTTCTCGTCGCCAGGTTCTTCTACTAGTGAAAAAAAGCGTAGGAATTATAAATTCCATTGCCTTTTCGTTATTGCAGGGAATAAGTTAAAATATTTTGTATGTTTTAATTATTTGTCTAAGATACCTGTACAGTACATAGCTTATACTTAGGATGCGCTGGACTTTCATTCGTCAAGCAAGCCACAATCAACTAATTACGCATCCTGTTTGTGCTTCGAAATTTCCTCAATCGCCGATCCCAGTGGCCGCGCTGTCTGAGGCGTGGGTCTGCGGCCGCTTGCTTGCTGGGATTAAGGGGTTCGAATCTCACTGACAGCATGAATGTCTGTCTCTTGCGAGTGAGGTGTGTTGTCAGGTAGAGATCTCTGCGACGGGCTGGTCCCTTATCCAGAGGAGTCCTACCGAGTGTGAATGTGTGTGTCACTGGGTGTGATCAGGTGCAACAATAAACATCTACACCTACAGAGTGTATACAAAGAAGTCAGACTAATGAAGACAGAAAACTTCGTAATCTATAAGATAGGCTCTTTTCTTAGTCAGTTCAAACCAATTTATATAAACAAAATCTATTTTCATGAATTCGTTTTTAATATTATTCTACAATCTACGTATATGCCTGCAAAGCATCTTATTTCGGTGTAGGTTTCCTCATACGTGTTGTATACACGCAGCTCATCAACACATCTTGAATTTCATTATCCTACGAATACTGAAGGAACAATACGTACTTCGTATCACGCAGTACCACAATTTCAGAAAATCTATATACGTTATTATTATTATTATATGATAACTTATAATGACGTGGAAAGTTATGGAAGCAAGACGTTGCAATGAACGTGGATATCCTATTCCGCCACTTGTCTGGACTGGCTGAGGACAACCACAAACGGCTTTATTGTGTTTAGCCATGCTATCGGCAGGTACACAAATGGAGACAGTTTGGAGAGAAAATATGATATAAAGTGATAAGACTGTTGAAATACAGAAGCAGGTCCGGTATAAAGAACTAGTAACTGTTTTTTATATTGTTGACTGGAAAGCCGGGTATGAGATCCAGGGCGCGCCCAAGGGGGGCGGCTGGACTGCAGCCTCCTTCCAAATCGAAGTGTGTAAAACAAATTTTTAGACGTGGTGATACCAGATGTTTTAAGTGATTTACCCTTCAGTCAAAATCAGCGACTGAAATCGGCTGATGACTAGTACGTAAAATTTTGAAAAAATAAAATTAAAATCTTAGGACAACTCAGATGGAATTAAACAATAGAAGCTATATATGTAATGTATATAAACGTAACATTGAGGCGCGTTCGCGAGACCGATGTTGCCATGGAAAAGCAATAAGTGTTGCATATTCTCAATGTGTATCTCTAGCCTTACTTATCCAGCGTGCAAAGCGCATGCGCCATATGATACTGTCATTTGTGGCCTATTCGGCTGTACAATATTTTCTCACATTACTTCATAAACGGCATGAATTTCGGAAATAAATTTGTTGAACGTAAAATGTGTGTTTTGATATTCTGTTCAAATTGGTTTGAAACATTTCTCATTCTATGATGAAATGAGAGACATATAATTAAAAATATACATTGGTTTTCGTGTAAAATGCCCGTTTTTCGTGTCAGAGTGTAATGAATCTTGTACTGTCCTGACAGATTTTCGACAAATATTCAAATATCAAATTTCAAAAAATCCTTCTAGTGTGAGCTGATTTGTTCCTTGCGGACGGAGGGACGGGGGGCTGGGTGGACAGACAGACAGACATGGTGGAGCTGATAGTTGCTTTTCGAAATTTTTCGAACGCCACAAACAACAACCATGATCATACCCATGATTTAAAGTAGGTGAATCACGGAACGTGTTGTTATATCCGTATGTGTATAAATGCGGTAACAAATAGTAATACGTTACTGTTATATTTATGACATGATTTTATAAAGTAACCTTTAAAATTAAACGTAATTTATATATAGCCTCAGGGCCAACCTCCCTCCAACCCCACAAAAAATTCTGGGTACTCACTTGTAAGAGATCTCCTTTTTTTTGCGTACTATATAAACGAATATCCGAAGAGATACCAAGGACGTTGCAGTCTCTGCTGAATTTATGACATGACGGAGATTCCAGTATAAAACCGGTTGAAATTTGAAAGGGAAAAATGGACAGTTTCCACCTCACACTCTCTCTTACATACATCAGGGGTACCGTGGAATAACACGGTCACTTAATATGAAGGCCATGAACTTAAAAACTTGTTGAATGATATCTTGGTTGCTGCCTAGAGATAAAATCTTACCCACAAAAGTCGAGGCTGCAATACTGACTGAAGTATAGTTCCCTGTCACTGTCCTTTCTTCCCGTCCGTAACTGCAAGAAACATTGACTGCTGCATAATCATCCAGTGATTAACCATTAGCTTTTACGAAGGTCGCTGGAATTTTAAAGGGGAAATTTGACAATTTCGTCTCTAGCTACCTGTTCCACAGATAATCAATTGTACCATAATTAGGCCTATGCATTATAGTTCTTGCAGTATAAGTCTTCAGCGAACATTTCACTGGATATGTTCTGAGACCCACCCAGCCTCCCATCTGGTGGTTACCGGTGGCTTTTTTTTACAACGGGAAAGCAGTTGGTACTGTCAAATTGCTTCCATCCATTGTAGAAGTTAAGAATGAGTGCAGTCATACTACCGCAAGCGTCTTTGTGGTTTTGAGCTCGGTGACGCACAGAGAAAATTGTACATATTTCATTTTTACCCGTTGAATTTATACGGGCCTTTTCCTTATTGCTAGACGTAAACAGTTGAAGGAGCTGGCCAAACTGAAGGAAATCCTATGCCACAATAACGATTTGTGATGGACGAGTGAAGAGCAGTGTGAAGGCCAATAATGGACGTACAAAAAGTGCATTTTAGTGGAAAGGCAAGGGACCGTTGCACAAAACTTGTAATGGTGCTGCTATTACTGATGACGCCAAAATGTGGCATAGAGAAAGGTACCTGAAGTTTAAGTGCTCTGACAAGGAATGTGGCGTGAATATGTGTTCTTCGAAACGAATGAACAACCTATCTTCAATGAATGAAATAAGTATGGCTGCGCCTCAAACAGCAGGGGAATCCCAACCTAATGGACCAATGTACCAAAAGTAACATCGAACAATGTAGATGTTACATAATAAGAGTTTGTACATATTCAAGTCGAGAGTGCCGTATTGCAAATAAATAAGACAGACGTAATATTCGCAGAAGCCGTGCCTCAAAGTGTAGTTGCAAAGTCATATAATTCCAGTAAAAACACAAAGTGCATACAGAAATGCAACACGAAAGAAGCTAGCTCAGTGCTATAGTTAAGCAGTTTGTGGCACTGAAGTCGGCTGAGGCTCGTTTCAGGATTTCGAACCGGAAAATGCTGCATGTACCTTTAATTATTTTTCTGTTCCATGGCGCCAAGTGGTCCAGGGCAAAGACCTTTACTTGACAACACACAACACTAACAACAGACATCCATGTCCCCGGCAGGATTCGAACCCACAATTCCAGCAAGAGAACGGCAGCAGACCCACGCCTTAGACTGCGTGGCCAGTGGGATCAGCATACTTAATACTAATTAAAATTAATTCTTCTAGTTCAATGCCTTGTGGAATTTTTCCACAAGTTTGAAACAGCTGGGTTACTTAGATTGATTCCCAATAAATAAACCTGATGCCTCAGTCAGTACAATGAATAGGGACGGACTGTACGACAGTAAAAATGGAATTGGAATCACAGGAGAGGAAAAATATTTCTCTTTACCACAGTACCTCCCCCCCCCCCACACACACACACACTGCAGTTTCCCCAGCTTCTCCTTCAGTGAATACAGGGGTCGTATCCTTGGGTAAAACGGCCAGGAATTGAAACTGATTTCTAAACTCCATCTAACACCGGGATTGAGCATGTGTATATACGAAAACTTCTACTGTGATGATTAATGAACCAAAGGGGTAATTTTACAACAATACAAACAGCCAACTAGATGCAACAATGAAAATTTATTTATAACGTCAATCAGCTCAACATGTTTCGGACGATAATTGCGCCCATCCTCAGGAGCATTAGACTGTTTTTTTACAGCTTGTGGTATAATACACCGACGATGCTGCAGGCCTGCAACATCGTCGGTGCATTCTACTACGAGCTGTAAACACAGTCTAGTGCTCCTGAGGATGGGAGAAATTATCCCCCGAAACATGTTGAGCTGATTGAAGTTATTAATAAATTGTCATTGTTACATCTAGTCTGTTGTTTATATTGTTGTATCAGTGAAGCACAGCCACACAAACATAAAAAAGGGGTAATTTTAATTTATTTTTTATTCCCTTTTGGTTTTGGCTGGGAATGCCTCCTGGCAAAACCCAAGTATTCAACGAAAATCGTGTCACGTTGCTATTTTGTCCACCACAAATCAATAAGAATAACACGGAGCTCGCACGGTAATAGCTGGCGACAAACTACCTGCATTGTGACACGACCTTGATCGCCATTTTTTAAGGGGCAAGGGATTTTTTTCTCTTCTCAGAACGGTTCAGTTTGGCTCGGAGGCCCACCCAACGTCCTATTCAATGGGTACCGTGCGCCATTTTCACAGGATTATAAGTTGACCACTCACATCTAGCGCCGAGTTTGTGACTGGGTGGAGTTATGCCTCCACTCCTCTATATGCCTTCATGGCTTGCATGTGAGAATATCTAATTTGTACATGTCAAGTTTACCTACTTCTACTTAACATACGCAATGTCGGATGGTGGAAAATTTTCGACTAGGAAAGAAGTTTTTGAATAAATACGATGAAATCTAGGTATGTCATGCGGTGACTTTTACCTTTACTGGTATGATTTGGTGGGACGTGTTATGAGCTTTGAAGCGGAACTTTGCAGACTGCGGAAGGATGTTCATACGTTTGCTACCGTGCTGACAGTCATACCACTTACCTGTAGGGAGATAATTGCGTTACACAACATCTCTCGTTGAAGTGGTTAAGTAACCAACAAACGAAAGAAATAACCAACTGATTATATATTGCGGGGAATCTAAGAATCCGTTCAGGCGAAGGCACAATAACAAAATATTTCCTTTTATTAATAATAATTATTATTAATAATATTATTAATATTAATTAATATTAACCTCCAAATTTTGGTTTCGTTTTTCTAATTACCTTTTAGTTGAAGGATTTTTCAGGAATGCGTGGGTGAGTGTGTGTGTGTTGTTTCTATCTATAACTCGCAAGATTGATAAATATTTGTATATAGGAAGACATTTGAAATAACAAAGTATTTATTTGTTTATTGAATGTTGTATTTAGCTACTGTTTTGGATTTCCCTCTTTCCTGAGGTTTCAAATCCTCAGTTTTAAAATATGGTAATAATTGTGTATTTTAAGTGTGGAAGAAAGATGTTTCAATATACTCAAAGGATAAAATAAAGAATTAATAATTGTATACATTTGACACACAGGCAGTATTATATAAAAAGTGTAATAACCTGATGGGCCACATTCGTCTTTTGTCAGTTGGTTAAGAAATGTAGTGTAATAGTGTATAGTAGTCGTATAGCGTATGATAGTTTATTTAGTAAAGTGATCATAAGAGCCCCACACAGGACTACATCTTGAGCCCTTTCAGTACTGTCTGCAGCCTCTCGGCGTAATAAATCGTAATTAAGAAACATTTGAATAATATATTTTACTTCCGTCAGCGACTAGGTTTCTTAGGTGACACTTTCCTTCAAATTTTCCTGCAAACATTTCAATAGCTTCCGATGGTAATGATGACAATACTGTCCCCTGAAATAGAAGGATATTTAACTGAGAGTACAGACAGAAATGCACAAACATATGGTCTTTTTTTAATCCGCCTGTACAGTTCGCTTCTCCTTTGTTATGGAAAGGAAGTGTGGGTGTGGTGAAGACTGTTTCATGGCAAATGGGTGGGGAACTAACGTTGTGTTACTGCAACTTATGCCTGTATTGCATTGACGATAGGAATAGTCATATAATGCCTACAGGTGTTACCCTGTGTGCCTCTTGTCACAAACCTTAATCCAAACTGGGCAATTCTTATCATTTCTTCTTCTTCTTCTTCTTCTTCTTCTCCTCCTCCTCCTCCTCCTCCTCCTCCTCCTATTCTTTCTTACAATTGACATTCTTCTGTCTTCCATAAATGAACAGACAAACAAATGTACCGTCGGTCACTACAGTACTTTCACACAATATCTATTATTGTCCAAATCGTGCTACATGTTTCGGCTTGTTTTATAAAGCCATAATCATTTGCAGGCATAAAACGCAAAAGAAAATAACTTTGTGTAGTAGACGTTATTAATTAAAATAGGAGACTGAGTTCTCAACCTTACAAGCATTCATACAAGCTTGTTACATATTGTATATAAACGTTAACCATAGAAGAGTCCATGAAGTCCTGCAGGAGGATCAAAGTTATAATTCTACTCTTTCTTTAACCTCGGCTCTAGATGGGAGTGGGTGGTCAACGGCATACCCGCTGCATTGCCCCCAGAAAAATGAACCGGTATCCATCGTACTGGAAGCGTTTGGGTCCCAAGGCTGATTTGAATGGGCGTGGAAAATCTCGCCCCCCAAAGTGACTTGATCGCCGGACCGCTCAGCCAGTAGCAAGGTTTCTCTTTAATTGATGATGTATTTTTTATAAAGTGCTTATTTTTATTATAATATTTTTACACCTGTGCTTTATGATGGCTTTATGGAACTGTCAAAACATTCCGTACATTGGGACAAGAAAGTGTATTGTCTAGCGGTATAGCAGTAATTGGCGGTCCACTTGTTTGTTTTTCTGTTCGTTTATCACAGCAGGATGACTTACCCTAGAAGACTATAAATTAATTTCTTACGGTAACTTTATCTTGGCCAATTATTAGATATGTTGAAGAGAACTGAGTACTGAACACTCTCGCTGTTGGTGTGTAGATTTGAGGTTTTTGAAAGGTGAACATTTCTTTGTCTTACTGTCACGTAATTACTACTATTGCCTGTATTTATAACATGTTACTGTACAATTTTGGGTACATCATTTGCAATGAATAACTTAGAATAATATAATAATAATAATAATAATAATCTTCCTCCGTGGAATAGGTCGTTTGACCTGTTCCGGCATCGACGCGTTGCCATTGTTTCCTGGGGCGTCCGCGATATCCAAGGCTGTGCGTCTTTGCTTTTGAGTACTTTCTTTTCCTTGGGAGGGTTACCAACCCATCCACAAAACTCCCATTCTTGGAGGACCAGTTTGTCTCTCTTAGTCTGGCCTCTCTCTTACGGCCTGTCCGGCTTGGGAGGCCCTACCAGGAACAGCCGGCATAGCCCGTAAGGCCATCGAGGCCCACAAGGCCCCCTCCCCCACCACGACAAGATGGAGACAATCGGGGTAGATAATAATAATAATACAAAATATAGGACTATTTTATGGTCAGAGTGCGACTGTATATTTATTTCGAAATTGTGCAGAGAAAAATATTACATACTGATTCACATGACAAAATAGGCTATTCTACGAAGCTCCCGGATTCAAGATTGAATCATATTAATCATGTTTTTCCCACCTCAGGTATTTGCATAACCATTATGATGATATATATTTTTTTTGATATCATGAAACTGAAACTCTTCGAGAAGTCTCCTATATCCCTGGGGCTCATGTGTCATTTCTCGCCGTCTTCCTTATTACCAACACAAAACTAGGATTTTTTTGGAGGTGTTTCCTTTGGCCTGCCTAACTTGGGGCCCACACGAGACGCAGTGCATAAACGTTAGCAGCTACACTGACGAGATAGACACCCCAAATGGTGAGGGCCAAGGGAAAGCGCTGTACTTATGTGGAATCAGAACTGGCTCTGCAGTAATCAGTGTCTGTGCGACTACTGAAGAACATGAAGATGGAAATATTCACGTGGTATGAATTTCAGACGCATTGGCTTGGAACCCAAAAATTGTATGTCGTCTAATAAGAACCACTTGCCACCTGACCTCTACAATGTATAATAATAATAATAATAATAATACTAATCTAGCGCTCATTGTTTTCTATCTAAGACTCGGTATCGAGATGTCAGACCGATAGTTTACAGAAGTGCGTCACAATTCGAATACATAAAGAGGCAATTGAGTTATAGGTGTATAATTATGTTACGTAATCTAAACAGCGTTTACATTTACGCAGTTAATATTAAAGACTGGCTTTACAGCGTCACATCACGAGCGGCATTCTATTTCGTATTGTTCGAGCAATTTATGGAGAGAGCTATTGGGTCTATTTAAAACGTTCGCCTATTCTAGTGCTCCAGATTTTATCACATTGTCATCTCAAGTGCAAAGGGTACTGAAAAAAGGGAAAGGGCACTAGAGCAAACAAAAGGACCGTTACTGTCGTATTCTGGCACTGGAGTCAGGCCTAGCAAATCAGGATTTCTTCTTGCGTTGGTGGTTATTCAAAGCTTTTCAAGTAGTGTCACTTGTCGACTTGCTGCGGCATTGAATAAAATTACATCTCGGCAACACAAATCCTGGTAGTAGTTTACTAATTATATTAGTTTATTGTGGTAGTTTTATTATTTTTGAGAACAAACTGTGGAGAATGTTTGGGTGTGCTAGGCATCTTGGAAGAATATCATATGATAATATTAATACAAGTAAATGTACCTATTATTGGGGATATTTAAGAATAACTGTGGAGGGAAGCACAATTTTCTTTCTTTCCTTTGTTTTTCATGACTCGACAACCCTAGTTGGCCTAGGCCTCCTCATTATTGAGGCTTCGCGATCACAATGAGACACACCACGCTGGGTAGGACTCCTCTGGGCGAGTGATCAGCCCGTTGCAGAGACGTCTACATGACAACACACAACACTCACAAGACACACACACACACACACACATGCATGACCCCGGCGGGATTCGAACCTGCAATCCCAACAAGTGAGCGGCTGCAAATCCACGCCTTAGACCGCGCGGCCATTGGGATCGGCTGAGGGAAATATCTGGAGAGTTTTAATTCAGGATCTTGGCAAGGTCAGGGTTGGTAGCGCAATCTCCAAGCCAATATTAAAACATGAAATTAAATGCATGCTTTTGCGTGCATACTTAAAATAGTTTGTTAATAATGGTAACAGTAGCAGGAGAAGGCGAAATCTTGATTGAAATTTGAAGGCAGTCCACTGCAAAAAACGAAACCAGTGTTAATGAAATAATATAACCAACGTGGTGCACTTTCTACACAAACATTGTTTATTTAAAATTCGACATGCTTCAGCTCACTAGCCATCAAACAAATAAGTTATGTATATGCATAACGTGTATTTGGTTGGTTATATTTTGTAATTAAATTGGTATACGTGGTAATAATGTACTGTAAAAACACCTGCGTCGTTTTTACAGAGTCTGTTATTCAGCTGAGGTACTGAGTACGATAGGCTCTGACGTAATATAACTCGTGTATAAGGCACGGTTACCCCATTGAAGCTGCAAATTCCAGATAAAAAACTTTGTGCACTAAACTGTACATTGTCGCTCAATGACGAAATATTTGTGGAGAAGATTACTGTGTGCATTACGCACTAAACCGTACATTGTCGTTCAACGACGAATATTTGTGGAGAAGATTACTGTGTGCATTACGCACTAAACCGTACCTTGTCGTTCAACGACGAATATTTGTGGAGAAGATTACTGTGTGCATTACGCACTAAACC
>Ga0123355_10009131_pt1 | contig 15040 bp, 12 predicted proteins | sample TergutEmb28metaG_3_FD_89872 | JGI IMG/M metagenome (GOLD analysis project Ga0123355, IMG submission 89872) | Embiratermes neotenicus P1 segment gut microbial communities from Petit-Saut dam, French Guiana - Emb289 P1 | ecosystem: Host-associated > Arthropoda: Insects > Digestive system > Gut ...
TCTATCCTGGGCCAGCCCAATCCAGTCCATATACCCACATCCCACCTCCTGGAGATCCATCCTAATATTATCCACCCATCTACGCCTAGGTCTCCCCAGTGGTCTCCTTCCCTCTGGTTTCCCGGGAATATAACTGCTGTAAAATATGTTATACTCTCCATTGTTCAGCATATTACACATTGGCTCCTACACCAGCATTTATTGGATTTATACAAGATGTTTCATCTCCACACAAGTATATAATCTGAAGTAAAACAAATTGATTCATTCCAGACTTGAATGAAGAAAAGATCCATCTAGCAGATGTTGGAAATATCACCACCGATAAATTGTCACAGAAGATACCATCAGATTGTGCCCGGTATCATTTATACAACTTTAAGCATACCCATGAAGGAGATTACTTAGAAAGCATTGGTATGTTTTGTTTAGTAATGTGACTGTTTATAAAACTGGCATGTGTTACTTAACTACGAAGTAGGATACAAATATTTCGGGCACAGTGAGAGCAGATGGAAATATAAGCCAACAATTTAACAAAAAGATTAAATTGGTATATCTTCTATGACTTGCTGAAAAGATGACCAAACTAGACAGGAGGGTAAAAACATGCCACATCTAACAGCTGACAAGCAGCTGGCATAGAACAAACACTGGAAGCAAAAGGTGTTCATAAGTGATATTGGGAAAGTTGGCACTTGGGAACTAAGAGGGGGCTTCAACTGTAAATGAATTACATAAACATATTGTAACCCAAAAGTAATTTGATTTGCTTGCTTCTGGACCCATGCATCCACAACCACAATAATGGCAGGCATATTTGTTGAATATTGACTGTCATCTTTTGTGATGGGGCTAAAACTTGCATTAAACATGTAATTGGATGTAAATTCGATATTCATTCCATACATTATTAGTGTGATTAATCACATTCAATAACAAATGCACGAAATAAGATTACAAACTGTGCATAAGTAACTGCCACATGTTCTGGTGTCAAGGTGCCATTCTCAGGGAGTCCGAAACACAAAAGAATACAAAAACCGATACATCAGTCTGGGCTGTACAGTTTGAAGTATCAAGATGTTTAAAAAATATTAAAATTATAAAATATATAAAGAAGCTAAGTATAAAATTAACAGCATTATCGACATCATCTTTATCATAAGTCTGAATAGCTCCAGGCCAAAGCCCAGTGTGTGTTCACATAATGTGCTGTGCATGCGTACATCATCTTAGTCCATACCATGTGATCTAAGAGTCACAATACGCACTTACACCTGCCACTGGGATGCAATCTCTTGGATCACATGGAATGGACTCAGATGTAAACAGACATAAGACTTCGGCCAAGAACTCATCAGATAATAAACATAATTTCAATAATGCTGAATATTTATACTTACCATTTTTATATACTTTATAATTTAGATTTTTTTTTTTTAAATATAAATATCTTCGTACTTGGCATTGTGCTTCCCAGATTGGATTATTGGTGCTTGTATGCATATGTAGTTGAGACTTCCTGAGGATTGGCCTCAGCACTGAAACCTGTAGGAGTTATTTAAAGCTGATGTGCAGTTTGTAATCCTGTTGTGCATATTTGTTGGTGAATGTAATTAACTTAATTGGATGTGTTACTGCATTGTTTTTAAACCCACCTGTTGTATATGAAACTGTAAAACACAATGCTAATCCCTCATGGTTTTGTTTGTAGTGTTTATCTACTCTATGCCTGGCTATTCCTGTTCTGTCAAAGAACGAATGCTGTATTCAAGTTGCAAAGCTCCTCTTCTAGAGTCTATAGAAGCAACAATTCACCTACCCATCATTAAGAAGGTATAGTATATTAGCATACCTGTAACAAAAGAGTAGAACTATTTTCATAAATGTGACATACTTTTTGTCCTGTCCAAGCAGTGTTTATGTTAAAAATGTTCTATAAGGAAGGGTATGCACCCTGATAGATGGCAGATGAGCAGTATAATAGTACAGCAAAATACAGTTGCATAGCAACAGTGAAATTCATACAAAAAATTTGTTTGTACATTTTTAAACTTTTGCATACCAGGCTTTGTTTCCAAATTTAAAATTATGAATCTGATTGACATGTGTCCCTATATATTGATATTGGAGGACTTTGGTTGAGCAAATATTGCACTTGAAAATGTCATATCTTAGATATTACCATGACTGCCCAAGTCCCATTTGGGAGAAACAACTAAGTAGGCTGAATACATAGTGTCTTGTGATATTAATTCTGTTGTTCAGCTTATGTGTGTGGAGTACTGATAATGAAATATGGGAGGAACAAACCTGTATCGTATAATTGACATACATGAAGTTTGCACAGTTTTATATTAGAAAAATTTATTTCATGTAACTGTGAATCAACTGATAAATGTGCTATATTTCATTTCAATCTGAACTGTTATTTGAAATCAACACTTTGTACTATCTATGGTGTATTTTTCTAGATCGAAATTGAATCTGGTGAAGAGATAACAGAAGCATTTCTTCAGGATGAAATTCATCCAAAAAAGAACTTGCACCGTCCTAAATTTGCAAAGCCTAAAGGGCCACCAAACCGAGGAGCCAAACGCCTCACAAGACCTCATGAGAGTGGTGGAAATGTATAACAAACTAGTCAGTAATGAGTGAATATTTTGAAAGTAAACAAGAAAGACTAGCAGAAATCAAAGGAAACGAAGATGTACACGTGTATGTGCGCACATATGTACATACATGTATAAATGTATGTATATATATTACATATTTACACACTGTGTTGCTAAGGAGGTATATATAGTATTATATGAATTATCCCAGAACAATATATTGTTCATTAGCCTTACTTTGAAGCTGAAAGTGTGGATTTTCTTCATATGAAATGGAAGTGTAACATCTGTCAGTTTTATTAATACACTTTTTATACAACAAAATTTCATTTTATAGTTGAAAATTTACTGTGGTAAGGAGCTGACAGAAGTATTTTAAGGTCATATTTGTTCTTAGGCGTGTTACTTTCTGACTGCCGGACTATGACAGACTGCTTTTGGCTGAGCAGTAGCACATAGCCCTAAGAAGTCTACATTTACTACATAAGAACATTTGTCAGTTTGTCAGAAATTATGTTACCGTACCTTGCACATAGTCTCTCATTTTTATAGTATGTAGAATTGTTGCTGACAGGTTTAGGTGTAAGATGTAAGTTTGTCATGAATGGCTGAAATGTAGTCAATTTCACTTCACACTTTATAAGCAAAACCAAAATTGACTTCATACTGGTGCATACAGATCATTTAAGCAGCGTTTATGGATAATATGCGGGTTCAGTCATGTTGGGGTCATGTCAGTGTATAAAGAAACAGCATATTCCATACATCTTATAACCCATCTGAGTTGGTTTTATAGCTCATGTGGAATTATTTGACTTGCATTAGGGTGAACTGATACAGCTGAGCCATATGGTGGCTGCTGCTGGCCAGCAGTACAAAAGTAATAGAAGGCCATAAATGTGTAAAAAAAAGTGTATTATGTTGGACATTTATGAAAAAACATATTATTGTATTTACCTGCATAGAGGTTACCCTTACCTACCCATATTTCTAGTATATAAATTTGGTATATTTCTAACCTTGTGAAAGAAAATTTTGACACACTTCCTCTTCTGAGTCACTTAAGCATCCAACTGGATCAAATTCACTCTGCAGGTGTGGTAGCACATTCCTCTGAAATGTTGGAGCAAACATACTATCTTACAAAGTGTAAGGACCAAAATATCATCATTTTAACAACACACACAGTGAATACCTGAAAACTTACAAATTTTTCCTTGATCATAAAATATCCAGCTTTAATTCTTATAGTTCAAACCTACTATTTTAGGTTACCAGACCTGCTCTTTCTTCATGAGTAGGTATGTATGGGCTGTGAAACTTTCAAAATACTTCAGATGTAATTTCAAGAAAACCCTTTGCATGTTTTAAGACTATAGTTCTGATGAAATGTGAACAAATGTCACATTTGACATGTTTTGTTTTTGTGAGGGTCCAAATGTTTTCCATTTTTCACATCAAGAAGTGATGTACAAGCCACTGTTTCCACTTAACATATTGTTTTGATTTTTGATGTCCAAGCTGTGTGTATGGCTTATGTTTTTAGAAATTATATCTTTTGTTTCTTATTCTGTTACTAACAGCAGCTGCATGTTGTGTCATCTGCAGTAATGTCAAAAAGGGCACATGGTTATTGTAATTACAGCAAATAGATGAAGAATGTTTGCTGTTAATAAAAAAACTTAAAGAGTTTGTTCCCAGTAAACATTTCATTATTTCTGGGTATAAATGTTTCATTTTTCATAAAAAGTATTTCAAGAAACATTGTTTGATATTTATTTTAGATATTCTATTGTATTTTTATCATCACATATGAGAGTAATAAAAATCTAAAGTCAGTTCATAAGGTTGTAATTATAACAAGAAATATATGAAAAAAAATCCATCGGTCAGAACTCATGAGGTTTTTATTATTAGTATATGGGGGTTATTACAGCATGTTTTGGTGCAACGGGACCACCTTCAGGTAATACATATATACTACATTACTTAGACTATACAATGGGTTATGGGTGTTTTGTATATAAATGATATCTCATTGGTACATATAATCAGTTTATATTAAAGGGTTATTGGGGTGTCTATAGATGTCATTTTCTTTTGTACATGTTTCCAGTCCCTTTTCAGGTTCTTTACTTTAGAGATTGTAATGTATAAACACCAAAGGTGCATACGGAATCCCAATATGCACTGAAACATGTAAGTTGCTCTACACTTTCTGTTTATATATTATTCCTTTCCTAGAAACCATCACATTATACAGTATTTATAATTAAATTCTTTCAATTCTTCTCAGGCTCCTTACTTGAAAACTAATACATATAACACCAACAGTCCACACATAGCTCCAGCTTACACCTAAAACTATGTCTTTATAAATGTCTATTTCTATGTATTAATCCTTCCTTTATATACCATTACATGATAATTGCGCTGCCTTCATCTTAATATTATTTTTAATGTTTATCTATTTTTACTTTATTTTCCAGAATGTTCATTTAAAACCAGCAATTCTTCTGAATACCACACTGTTTATCTGAAAACTGCTTCTAATCTAGAATTCTTGACTCAGTTCTAAAGACAGACATAAGCCTACTTCCCCACACATTTCATTTACCAAAAACTACCTTAACTACAACAGAAAAATCAACAGATTGCACAGAATAAAGAAGAAAAATATTTTGTCATCCACTTACCACACACTCTTCAAAAGAAAAATAACATCTATACACATCCCTGGTACCCTTTAATATAAACTGATTATTTGTACAAATGAGGTGCCATTTATATATAAAACACCAATAACCCAGTTTATCTTTTTAGTTATTTTGGATATATGTATTACCTGAAGATGGATCGAAACATGTAATAACCCCCATGTACTAACAATAAAAACCTCTGAATTGTGATCATCCAATTTTTTTTGTATATTTGAGAGTAATTATATTACATTTTGTCACAGTGTGTTTTGTACATGAAAAATGGTGGTACATGGATTACGCAAGGTTCATAAACTTGCATCTTACACTGTTAAAATCTTATCCGTCAAACCCTCTAATTTCTGTAGCTTTGTTTATGGTTGCAACATTTATGAAACTAATGAGCCACCTGCACTTCATATAAGTTGAGCTTACATTGTGAACCGAAAATTTGGAATAAAAAATGTAACTTGTACACAGGTAAATACAAATCATTCTCTACATGCATATGAAACATATGTAACTGGTTCCCATGAAAAATATAGTTTGAAATATCTTATCTGTACGTGCTGTGGTTCTCTCGTATGTTCTGGCTTTTACTATGCTGAAGTGCTAAGACTTTTGTTACGATCACATAAAAGTAAAAGCAATGACTCCTGTACTGATGTGTGTATAAGTGCTGTAGGAACTACAGTACATCATACTGCTGTAGTATTAAGTATGGTACAACTCTAAATTTATGCTGTTGTAACAATAAAATGCAAGTGACCTACTTACCTACTGTATACTTTACATTAAAATTTAAACTTGGTTACTCCATTGTCCTCTATCGTGCTTAGATAGGAATTACTGAAGTCTGTTCTTATCAGTCCCTACAATCATTTCATATCACATACTGCATGCATAAATTAGCAGAATGAAGTTTTAGCAGTTAATTTTGTGAGAACACAAAAAAATAAGCAAATAATTTACACCTGTGTACTAGAAAACAGTGGGTTTTATTAAATGTACATCAGCCTACAGTGCTGTTCATTTCCTTTACAACCCTATGTTAGATGTGTATAACACTACACTGGTCAGACTTTTCTTATGGACCTTCATATATACTGTATATTCTGATACAAGTGCTTTTACCTTTCATTTTCTTGTCACACTGGAATACCTCAGTCTTCCCAGGTGCACTTAAGTTCATAATGGGATCAAAACTGAAAATGTAGGGGGAAACACAGTGAAAGAAATCTGCGTCTTCTCTGAGTGTATTATAACAAAACCAAGTCAGGATTGAACTTCATCATAATACTGAGAAACATGTTTAAAATTAGCAGTCACAAAAGTTTTACCATAAGTTGTATAATAATAGCAACACAGTTCCTTCCTTTCAAGAATAACTGTTGCAAAATCGCTTCATTCCTCACGGCCACCCCTCAGACGAGAGATTTAAGTTAGTTTTTCACACAATTCTCTTGCCAAGACACCAATGTATCTCAACTCCAACAAGGTTCTTGACTTTTCCACTTTCTTTCTCATCTAAGGAAAGGGATTTTAACAGTTTGGAACAGTATTTGTCTCAGAAATGACAATGACTTCCTGTGATGTGAGGTAATGGTAATTTGTTTCTGTGAAACAACTTCCCAAAATACTTGTATGATGATTAAAAAACTCCATTTTTCAAAGACTGCTATTGAAATGTCAACTGCCTCTCCTAAGGTGCAGTACCTTCTTTCACAATACACACAGTGGGATACTCACCTGATAAAATATCTGAAATTGTACTTTTGGACAGCCTTGTCAACAATGTCAGTCATTAACTTCTTCAGTTTACTAAACAGCTTAATTTCTGCTTCTTATGATTTTGTAAATTCAAATTCTTGTACAGAAGTAAAATACACAGTTGATTAGAGGAGGAGCCAAGTCTAAGGTTTTAACTTACAGTAAAATATCTGTACATTACAACAGTAACATTCATAGGTATGTCACTGTACATGTTTTCAAGGCAGTTTTGTTCTATGATAATTACATTATCAGATGCCTGAAATTGTTTATAAAGACTTGATTATATTATTCATTAGTGCTCTGATTTGTTGCTGCCGTTTGGTTTGGGAACCATAATCATGAAAAATACGCTGTCAAACTGAGTCACTTATTTGTTCTCATGGTTTACAAAATATTTTCATATTTTAAGAACAGAAAACAGTTTCAGAACATAAATTTCAACAAAGTATATAGCTTTTACCATCTCTTCCATATTAACATGTTTATAATGGCTATAGTACAGCATAAAATACAGGAAATATTAAGACTGCTTTTCTTTACTATGTGCATGCATATATGTCAGCTCCATGTAAAATTAATCTTTGGTTTTAATGAGTATGTTATGTGAGTCTGGGTAAAAGTGTGCATATTTATTAGCCAGATGTAATGTGTCAATGGCATACACATGTGCACTCACACACACTTGAAAGTGTTTTCTTATGATTTGAATTGTGTGATGGTTTACAGACATGTGTGTGTCTTTTTATTTTAGAGACACCAATTAAGATTATGGTCTGGCTTATGAAACTGTGTAGTTCCATAGATGGTTACCAGTACTTCAGAGGAATGTGCTGCCTCCGTCTTCAACATAGAGATGATCAAATTACCAGGTTTGCAGGTTATAGGACTCTTGCAATGAAGCCATCTGTTGTGCATCTCCTTTTCATGATTTAACCCTCCAGCAGTTCTGAACCTTAAATGGAATGTAGTGTCTTACCTAATGGGGGGACAGTCCACCACTGTAAATACAGCACAGCTTATCCATGCAGCTCCTATATGGAGTTGTGTTCCATTTTAGGTGTTTGAGAGGTGCAAGAAACATCATGACAAAAGAAAATCCAGTTGTCAAAACTGTTGCTGGAAAACGATATCTACAAACTCAAAGTTATGAACTGTGTATATATCTGCCCACTGTTGTATTATCAAGAGCTTATCATTTATGACATGACAGCAGTTTTTGGAGAAATTTTATAGGCCTAACTATTTCTGTGGCATGTTTGAAAGGTGTGTGCTGTTTAATTCCTGTAAATTATAACTCTGAAAGTGGTCCCAGAAAAGAAGGCAGAATTAGTTATAAAAATAGTATTAACCTTTAGGCACCATGCATCCTATATATAGGACAGGAGTACCGCTACCCCACAGAGTACACTTTTTATATATTTAATCAACAAATATATTTAATTATCTTTTTAGACTTTCTCTAGCCATCTTCGTTTATTCCTCCACAAAATGTCGTGTATTTCCTAATGTTACCCTTCTTGGTTCATAAAATATTCACATTTTACATAAATGGTATGCTATACTGTCAATGTCCAGCTCCAGGGCCAAATGGTTAAACTGCACACAGGTTTCTGTTTTATTTTATCTTTTATTTCACAGTGCAGTCAGTATGAAGATAAGCATCTGCTTGGATGTGCTGCCTCTGTTCTTCTATTCAAAAGATGGAGAACAAAGTGTAAACACTTCCCAGAGGATGAAGTATTGTAAATGTTAAAGATTTTTTTGGGACTTTCCTGGTTAGCAGCATTTTGTTTAACTGAAGTAAACAGTAGTGTTTCTCTTAGAGGAAACATATGCGTTCATTGCTTTACTATTCAGGTTGTGTTAAATTTATAATTTGTTTTCCAGATATAAATGTGAAGTATGGTAATAAACTTCCTGGATTCAAAAGTATGGAACATTTTAGTTTAAATAAACGTACCAATTATGTGGTGTGGTTCCCTTCAAAGTAACCTCTTCCTAGAATTGTGTCAAAGTTTATTCACTCAGTATATTGGACATGTTACCAATAACACTGGCCCACCACCTTCCTATGATCAACATAAGAGGTAATGCATGCCCACAAAAATTGGAACAGTTACATCACCAGACCACTGCATGCATATAACTGTAAACCGGAACTCTGACACATCTACAATGGTTTGAATCAAAATTAAAATATATATATATTTTATATTATTTTTTATTTTCAGAGAAGTGTACTGCAATTTAACATTTGTGTAAACTATGCCCAGTGATGGCAGTATATTTCCAAAACACGTGCAAGTGAACACATATTCTACTGAAAATACACAGAGTTGTCTTAACAATGAGCAAATAAACTCTGATGATGGATTTAGACAACACAACATGATGCAAAATATATAACTCTTCCCAGCACATATACCAACTGAAACCATGCAACTTTTCCCACTCAATACTACTACATACATCCCCAACCAATTTCATTATGTAATTATCCCAATAGTTTTCCTAAAGAGTATAAACTAAAATGCTTCGTGGTATGTACGTGGGTTGAGTGAAAAGTAATATGACCATGCTGAAACTAGGACACTGAGTTCAGCTCCTACTGCTTTTGGATTACAATCGAGGTGGTGGAGGGTGGGAGAGAGAAAGTAGAGTCCCACCCTCATCAAGAAATTCCAAAGCCATCATTGCAAATTACAACTTTGACAGTCCTTGATAACAAAAGTGGGCGGCCAGAATTAGTTGCAGATAAAAAGCATACAATGGATGTGCTTATGAAATGGCAGGTAGTTCTATGAGGTCTGTCCACTATGTGGTAAGAGTGTGATATGAGTTGGGAATCTGTCACCAGATACTGAAGAGAGTAAGGCATGTCCTCACTATCTCATTCCTAAGATCACAGAATGGCAAAAGTAGATGAATGAAAGTTGGGTATACAGCAGCGGTTGAATGAGAATGACGGTAAAAACCAAAGCACTTGGAGAAAAACCTGTCCCAATGCCAATCTTGTTCACCATAAATCCCATGTGGACTGGCCTGGAATCAAATCCAGGCCTCTGTAGCAAAACTGCCTCACTGCATGCACACAATATTGACCTGCAAAAGAGAATGGCATTCTGCAAATGTATGTGAAATGTATCTGGATGGTAACCCTGACTTTAATGAACACAATGTTGCATGCTTTTCTCCTCTTTTCAAATGATCGTGCACAGGATGCTTGTTACTGGTCCTTGACTAACCCTCTTGGGTGTACCAGTTCAACAACCCCGATGATCCAAAGGTAACGGTGTAGTGTGGTCTGCTTGGTGTCATGACTGTGGATCCATACTTCTTCAAAAAGAATGTGGACCAACAGAGATATGGGAAGACAATCTGCATACCTCCACTATTTCAAGATTGGAATATTTTTTCTCATCTGTCAGGTGCCTTTTGCCTTACAGAACAGCTGATAGGAGCACTTTGTACCTGGTCACAAAGGATAATTTGAGTACCCCTGCGTACTTATTTACTTACTCCATGGAGCAGAATCTTTCTTGAGAAGCTAACTGGTGTTCTCAGCTAGTCAAGAAATTCCCCACAGTTTATGAAACCCAAAGGTTCATTACTACATTTACAAGTGCCTGCCCCGTGCTCCTCTCCTGAGGCAGATCAAACCAGTCCATGCCCCCCCATCCCACTCCCTGAAGATCCATCTTAAGAGTACCTCTGCTAGTTGGCATATAAGTGTGTGTGTGTGTGTGTGCGTGCAACCCCTGTGTACTTACTTACTCCATGGAGCAGAATCTTTCTTGAGAAGCTAACCAGTTCTCAGCTAGTCAAGAAATTCCCCACAGTTTATGAAACCCAAAGGTTCATTACTGCATTTACAAGTGCCTGCCACATGCTCCTCTCCTGAGGCAGATCAATCCAGTCCATGCCCACTCCCTGAAGATCCATCTTAAGAGTACCTTTGCTTGTTGGCGTATGTGTGTGTGTGTGTGTGTGTGTGCATGAACACACACACACACATATATATATACTGTATGTACATATACATATAAACACTTTTCTCATTAGTCAGAAGACTTTTCTGTCACAGTTACACTGTACTAGAGTACATTAAATTATAATATATAACATTACATGCAGATACACACTACTCACTTTCTGTAGCTATTCAAACTTATACTGGAATTCCTAGCACAGTGGATACAACATTTTTACAGTAAAAGCAACAATAAAAGTTGTTATCCAGTAGCATTATAAAATTGTAGTTTAAAACGCAAATATGAATTAATTCACAGACTGTACAATACTACAACTTGAGTCTCAAAATATTTAATGATGTTCGAACGCTAAGGATTATATTGCGGCAAATAAGAGGCTGCTTGTCACAAATGATACGTAGTTAAGGATATGGTAAGCAGCAGTCATAATACACCCATATGCCTAGAAGTGTCCCAACATTTACCTGCAGGGATTGACAAAACCCTTGAGATAATCTCAGGATGGCTGGTAACCTGCCAGCATACAAATAGCATACCTCATGAATACACCTGTTATCACTGCAGCAACCTACTTGCTCCTACAACTTTATTCCATGTCCCACAAATACAATACAATATTATGATGTGTGTGATGCAGGCACAGGAGAAGTTGATTCCAGTGATTCAAGACTTTTTCCAGAAGACCCAACTTTTTTGTCATGATGGGCAAGAAGAGTATTATCATTCTCATCATCTTTGACACCTCTGAAAAAACGTCTGAAAATAAAAACAGTAGTAGAAATAGTAGTAATCATTACTGTCAAAGTTTAACAGTGCATGGCCTATTATGGAACCAGCACTTTGTCCCAAGGGGAATGAACTATACTTAGAGAGAACATTCTTTTGGTTAAATTACATCAACATAACCAAAAATATTTATATCCAAAGTTGAACGGATATACAGAGATAAGTGCAAGAGACATTCAAAAGAATTAGAGCTGTTTTTCCTTTATTGATTACCAAATACATATTATGACTTTCAGGAGGTTGTAGTTTCTATAAAGTTTACACCTGTACTTAACATCTAGTTGACATTCGAGTGACATAAGGACATTTTATTAAACTAAAAAAAACTTACCATCTTTTCATGAAGTCATCCTTAGGTTTCTAAGTACTTGGCATAGAACATTAACATCCAGTAATACTGAAGTTGTGTAATTTGGTATAATACCTGCCAGTACTAAAATACCTGTTTGGCAGTAACTGTTCCAAGTGTCCTCTGGTTGCTACACATTTTTCAGCATGCTTCAGTAGAGACTGGGTAGCCAACACGATGTCTGGATGATTGCATACGTGCTTTGCGGCTGCAAAAATATGACGTCGCAGTGCTGCTCTTGAATCAACCTTTGTTTCATACACTAATGCCTTCAAGTGGCCCAAGAGATAGTAATCACAAGGTGTAAGGTCTGGCACCCTCGGTGGCCATTCTAGGGGTCTAACATGACCTAACCAGCAGTTATGTAACAATTCATGTAAATACTCTTTCACATGCCAAATGTAATGTTTGTGAGCCCCATCATGTTGGAAGTACATTTGACCCATTATCATTAACAGTATGTCTTCTAACAATCCTGGTAACTCATTCTCAGGAAGAATTCATATGTGTAACCTGTTAAATTGTTGTCAAAGACAAATGGTTTGATTAACTTCTTATCAAGCAAACCACACAATACATTTACTGAAAATCTCCTATGGAAATTGGTTACTCTTGTTTGATGTGGATTTCCATAGGACCAGGTATGCAAATTTGGTGAACTACTTATACCATCTCAGGTAAAAGATGCTTTGCTTGTGAATAAATTGAATCTTTTACCAGTTGAGGATGACCCTTCAACCAGGTGCACAAATCCATACATTGAGTAAGGTCTCCTGGTTCAGGAGGTTGAACCCTCTGATCGTGGTAAGGGTGTAAATCTTCCTCAAGTAGAGACTGCCATGCCTGCATATGCAACACACTGGTGCAAGAGGCAATTCTATGGGTGAAAAGTTTTGGACTTCTCTGAACCATCTCAAGAATGTTCTCTCATATGCTAATGGCAGGTATTGCTTCCCTTTCAGAATGCACACAGACACTTGGAAGACAACCAGTTTCGTGCACTGTCTGGTGAGCACAAGAAAATACACCCTTAGACAGAATCCTCCAGTCAGGAAAATGCCTTTGGTATTCTTCTACAGCTGCACGTGAATGGGTATTGCAAAATCCATACACAATTTGCACGTCACAATATTCAGTGTGGGAAAACACAAAAGGCATTTTTACAAAATCTCACAATTAACTGTGACAGTAACAAATGCTGAGTGTGAAGTTGTAGCAGCAACTCACTTGGACTGGCTATCAACTCATGGATGGACAAGCACATTTTACCGATTTGCATGATGCTACTTGTCTACAGTACATGGAACCACATTCTTCTCTTGCCATTATCTGTAACCGTTAAACTTTGGATATAGGTTTTTATGGTTATATCAATGTAATTTGATGTACGGAATGATCTCAAGACACCTGGCACATTCCCCCCGGGACATCCTGTATAAATACACAGATACAATTATACAAAGAAACAAAAGCAAAACTGAAATGAGGTAAGGTGCGTGTGTCTGCTGAAATGACACTATACTAAAATACTGTCAGGTTCTAAAACAACTGAATTCTTCAGTAAACAAGTAACCAATACACTTACAACAAATAACTATACAATGAACAAAATGGAAAAAGGAAATGAAAAGAAATAATGAGGCACTAACTATACACCCAACAACAATGGTAATAATACTAGCAATAATAAAAATGTACTGATAACTACCAGGGTGCTGGTAAGTCCTTAGCCCAACCAGGAAGGAAACAAGCTCGGAAGCATGTCAGGGATGCATGAGATTTCAACATTGAGGCGTGAGCTGTCATCAAGTTTTTCTTCCTGCAAGGCAAGGCGTCGAAGGAAATTCACGCTATTCTGACAGAAACATTAGCTTGTTTCCTTCCTGGTCGGGCTAAGGACTTATCAGTACCCCTGTATGAGATACAGAACATCATACCCAATAAAAAATATGTATCAGTTCTTTCAGGTTTTGGCTGAACTACTCAATACCACTGACCTATTTCGGTCCTCTTTCCATTGATACTGCCAATATCGAACCTCCTCCATACTCATTCCACTGAGTTTTAAAATACTCAAAGAAACAAGTCCTGCTATTCCCCCAAGAACACCACCTAAAACAGAATATTTCCCATGAATAATTCAATGGTAAAACCTTCTATCAAAATAAAGCATCACAAAATATAGATCTTATGGGAAAATAAATTGTAAATTTCTCAACAGAAACAGTTAGAGCGGGGAAGTTAACAAAATACACCAGTACTAAATAAATCTGTTATATTCCATATTAAGGACAACTGGTTTATTAAGTCAATGGGAATGGTAATGCTTTGTAGTGGGTATGACCAAGGTTGGAACCAGTATAAAAGTTAGGGCAGCTGATGGTACAGAAAGAGACAGTTAGTTTAGGAAGTAACTGGTAGAAAGAAACAGAAAATTAAAATGGTGGTAGCAGAAGTACTTAGTGATGCAAATCATGGAAAGTTAAACAAGAACACAGTAAATGGGAGATCATGGATGCCTGGGTTCCTGAAGACAGCAGCAATGCCAAAGCTGTACACACTGCAGGCAGAGCTGTTGTTAGGCCTCTGTGAGGACTTATTAAGGAAAGAACAGTCTTGATTTCTGCAGTCTTGGCCAACCTTCTATAAGCCATATCTCCCAGGAGGGCACCAATCCTCCAACTGTATAGGATGGCAAGTACAGCACTGGCTCACAGGGCTCCGAGCTGTTTTCTCAACACCCCCCCCCCCCCCCCGCGCATCTTTTCAACACCACACACAAACCCCCCCAAACCAACAATTTTGTGTTCTCCACAATTTCAA
>Ga0123355_10009132_pt1 | contig 15040 bp, 11 predicted proteins | sample TergutEmb28metaG_3_FD_89872 | JGI IMG/M metagenome (GOLD analysis project Ga0123355, IMG submission 89872) | Embiratermes neotenicus P1 segment gut microbial communities from Petit-Saut dam, French Guiana - Emb289 P1 | ecosystem: Host-associated > Arthropoda: Insects > Digestive system > Gut ...
AGCCGTTCGCCGTAATATACTGCAAATTTTTTGCCCGTTGCGGCTACCATTTTCTTAGCGGCTTCTAGTTGCTCTAGGCTTACTAGGGGGGCTTTGTCTGTGAAATAGTCCTTTCCGGCTGCCATTATTCTTAGGCCAAGGGGGCATCGTTCGGATGGGATACATGCGCTGGCTACCATAGCTATTTCTTTGTCCTGGAAAACTTCTTCTTCCGAGCGGGCAGCTACAGCACCGGGGTACATGGATAGATATTGGTTCAGCTTGTTTTCGTCAGGGTCGTAAATATATTTTAATGTACCGCCGGCCTCGATTAAGCCGTTGCACATGCCGCCTATGTGGCCGTGGTCTAGGCCTATTGCTGCAAAGATGAAGTCGCCTGGCTTAACTACCGGGGTTGGTTTGCCCTTTGGGGCGAAGTTCATACCTTCTTGGCGCATGGGGTGCCTCCTGTGGATGAGTATTTCCCAAATTGTACAAGCTCCGATACTAGTCGTCAATTACTGGTGATTGATTTCATACTACCTTACATACTCAATTCTAACTATTCTATTTTGACCCCGGTCTTCGCCACGGTGGACACGTAAGTCACCCCCCATAACAGGTGTAAGCCTACTCTCGTCAATGCCCCCTGCGACTAGCTGCTCCATTACGCTTTTAGCTCTGTTCATAGCCAGCTCTTCTTCCGTAAACTCAACACCATAGTACAATGACGCAAAACCATAAATAATAAGGTTAAGCTCGCTACGATGATTAAGCACATTTATAACTGCATCAATATCCATTCTAAATTCCGGCGTTTCTCTTATTTCATATGAGTCTCTCTCAAAATAAACAACAATGTCAACTGTCTCAACCACATTTCCATCGAATGTATATCCCGCTAACAATGGAACTGCTTGCAAAGGAGTTATGTCAAATAAATCCTCCCTATGGGGCATTGGAAAAGCAGACCCATGCATATTAGTCCAAGCTGCATAAAAAATATTTTCCGCAATATTACGGGTGTGAAGAGCCATTAAATTATGCCTTCTGTCATAAAAAGAGACATTACTAAGCCGCTTGGATAAATCCTCGTCGCTTGTATACTTATAAGCATCTAAACTTCTAATATGGCTGAAATCAGGATTTCTTAAAAGCTTGCTATCTCCGTCAAGGGTATATGTATAATTAAAAGTTGCACGCAACGCACCCATAACAAATGAATTAACTAAGCGAGGTTCGCTTAGCAAACAAGCACTTATTACTACACCCATAATAGTTAAGCTATTTTCATTTCCATCACCCCAGCATGAGAAATATCCGGGGCTGTATATCATCTTAACGTCAAATCCCCGCCCATAAAGGACATAATATACCGATGCAAATTGTTCCACAGACATGCCTATTGCATTAAATGTTCCGGTATAAAAAAAATTAGCTATCGCCTCGGCTGTTAGCTCAGAATACTGGCGGACATCAATGTTTATAGGCAAACCTAATCTTTCATATAAAGAGTCATCCCCAGGCCGGCTGCCGATACCACGGTTAGCATCAATAATGGGTTTCCAGCCAATCCATTCGCAAAGCAGCAGATTAATTGAGAATATTTCTTGTACATAAGAGGGCGGCAGTGGTGACGGAGTGATTGGCGGTGGGGTAGTCACACTCATAGTCATCATAGGCGTTGGAGCAACAATTGCTCTTGCATTACTATCACCACCATTGCCGGTAAAATCCACACTGCATGAAACCAGCAAAAGTACAGCTGCCAAACCAGCAATGCCCAGCTTGATAATCCTCATAGAAAATCTCCTTACCTATGGCGTGTTTCCGCTAGGGATATTTTATTATCTGCGCTCAATTAACCCCTTTACAATGGGTGTCGAGCCTTCACTTAAATCAAGTCTTTTATCTTTAAATCTACAAATAGCCGGCTTAACAAGCTTAACGTTTTGCCGGGCATAGTCGCCTTCAAAGAAGTCAAAAAACCCACCATGTTCCAAGGCCTGTACGTCTTTTGAATCAAAGCCAAAAGACGGGAAAGCATACCAATTATCATCGTCACGGAAGGCACACACAAAAAACAACATGCCATGCCCCATAGTATCAAGAATAAAAGGCGAAAGGTCATATCGTCTGCGCAATGACCCCTCGCCCCGCTCGATACCAAAGGGGATGGGCGTGTAACGCCTATGAAAATCGTTCTGCCCCCCGGTAAAAGAATGCATTGCCGCATTGTAAAGCTGTACAGCCTCCCGTACGTCAAGTGACATATCATCGGCTAAAACACCGGCTTCCTTTTGCAGAAGAGCATAATCGCTGGGGCACTCTATATTAATTGTTGGGATAGGAATATTACGATACTCTGAAGATGCAGTATGCGTCGGTTCTTCTTGATGAGAAATGCTATCTGAAGCCGTGTTTATTACTGGTGTCTCAGCAAGTGAAGACGATTCCACCTCTTCTTCAATATGCATGTCTGTTACCGGCGATTCCTTGTTCTTCTCAATCATTTCAGCAGGCATCTTTATTTCTGATGCAGTAAATGAATCACAAAGCAAGACTACATGGTAATTGTATTTCATGGCAATGCCACTGCTATACCCTTTTTGATATCCATCATAGAATCTGTCAAAATATTTTTTTTCTAAATCATTTCTTGCAAAATGCTTTACAATGCGTTCGCATTGGCTATCAATATTACTGCATATTGGATACAGTTCCGGATTACCACTAGTCGATATTCCTATATCGTTAAAGCCATCCTTGTAGCCACACCAGTACCCCGTTTGCGCTGGCTTTAAACTTTTACATAAACTTGTATACTCTTTTACTGAAAGCATAGAGCCCCCCTCCTGCCAGCTCATATAGAGACTTTTTCACCAGCCGAACACGAAAATAAAAAGCAATTTTCGTATTACTAAAAGTCTACACTTTTTTGAGCATTAACATTACAAATTTTAATACGGCGTAACCGTTATAGCTTCTCACAGAGATGGGGGGTAATGGATTCCTACTTTTATAAGAATCATTCATGATGTCAGTGACATATTTACTTGCTATTTCTTTTGCTCTATCCAGTGTAGTGGCTCTTGTATCAAAAATACACTCGAAATCCTTTGGGGAAATTTTATAGAATGTAAATACAAAATCGGCTATAGCGTCCACAAGGCTTTCTTTACAGTAGTCTGGGTTTACCAGTTTCGTTAACTGGTCAGCTATGGCATCCTGCTTGAAGGCATCGTATTCGTTCTTTTCCACATTGTAAGCTTCGAATATCTCAGCGGCTTGAGCTTTAAACACATCTTCCTCTTGTGTGTGCTCATAAATGAGCTTATCAACATCATACTTGGTGAAAGGCTCAATCTCCCTGTGCGAGTCGGCATATACCAAGCCATATGCTACTTCACTTTTTGGCCGCTTACTATTTAGAATCTGGATTTCACAGGCATTGTCTCCCATGCCAGCCCTAACATATTGCGCTAAAATATCACGATTACTTATATTTCTGGTTTTTGGGAGTTCATCAGCGTTATATAGCACCCAGTCAACTAGTTTTGAGCCATTACCGGCCATAAACACAGTAAGCTTGCCCCCATCCTTCTGAATAAAACGTTTATCAATTTTAAGATTCTTTATTATACCTCCGACAAAGTACATTAATCCTGCAAGACACATTTTTACTTTTGATAAATGTTTTATGCTGGTTGCTACATCATCTCCGCTTTCTTGGATTTTAAGAAGCTCGTCACTAAGGCTGGCAGTCCTGCCAATAGCGCGTATTTGTTCAATAATCATTGAGCAATTTGCTACGTATGTGTCAATGGCATGAATAAAAGCATCAGTATCTGGGATATCCCTATTGTCAAGGATGAGCCCTTTGCTAAAACCGGCGTTAGCTCTTTGCAGCAATCTTACACGTTTAGGCAGTTTACTTTTACCCGAATCTTTACCACTGTCAAGGCCATTTGTCAGGGCATCCATCCTCATATTAAGATGCTCGTAAAATTTCCTTACAATAGCTTGTGCGTCGTTGTTCCTATGGTCAATGTATCCTGCTGTTAACATATACTGGGCGGCAAGAGGTATGGATAAATGTGCAATAATTCCAGTGTTGCCGCCATCAACAATGCTTTGTTTCTGAATAACAGCTATGTCCATTGAGCCGCCGCCAATATCCATGCAGACAAAACCATGGGTATAAGGGTCTCGTACTTCTGTGTCACTGAAAAAGTTGTTACTATTGTACATACATGCTAAGCCAGCCGAGACGCTCTCGTCATAAAAATCTACATTAACGCCTATAAAACCAGAAAAACTAGTGACACTCCCTAGAACCCTTTCGTTCCATATATTTGTAAATGTTTGTTCTTGCGCTTTTGTTAAGCTGGTTGGATAGGATGCCTTAAAGTTTATAGCACCTACATTCCCCCTTCTAAGCTTTACTGCTGCCACACAGCACATAATTGCAAATTGCCCTAAAAATGCCCCTAACGCCTCTGTGCTTTCAGTCCATTTCATGCCATACTTATAGTTTCGACGGTTTTCTGACAAGCTGCCGTAGGCATAGTTGCCGATTTCTAATCCGCCAGTCCTATATATATTGGCGTGAATAAACGGTAACGGATTAAGATTGCGATTGAAAAGCATTAATGTTGAACTAAAAGCAGTACCCCCCTCACGTACATTGCTCAAATCACTGTCGGAAAGCCATCTGCGCTGAGAGGCAATAGAGGCCGGTAACTCTGAATGAAATGTGTCACTGATTTTTGTAGTGACATAGTTAGACTCAACTAAAGATAAAGCAAAAGGCTCAGGGGTGTTATTAGCACTGCCAATATACGCAACGGAGTTGGTTGTGCCAAAGTCAACGCCTACAGTAACCACTTCATTGCCGGATGCAAAATATGCGGTACCTTCTTCAGTGCCATTTGAGTTAAGCCAGCGAGGCCTGACAAATATGCATCCAGAAGGCTTGTCTTTATAACGTACATCCAGCATCCTTGGATATTGCTCTACCGTATAGGTTTTAAATAAGGGGTCAACTGATACCGTTTCGTCGGAGTCTTCGGCATACATAGACACAGTTAGTGTGTCTATTTGCAAAGGGTTGGGGCCGGAACCGTTCACATCAATAAATGATGGGAATGATATGTTTCCGTAGTTATGGGGAGTGGTAGATAATGTGTTTATAATAGAAACAGCATAGCTCTTCCAGCCTTCAATCTCCACATCCGGCCAAATGGCAACAGCCGGTAAAACATCATCAATTGTGAGAGCTGTCACAATATTTTTGGTTAGCGAATACTGCTTTATCATAGGGAATGTTATGCCTGTAGATTGGCTTAAAACAGAAATCTCAAATACATTATCATCTTCAAAAAGCTTGCGATACACCTCTACAAAGCTTAGTCCATACCATCCTGATGTAGAATCACCTTGCCTGCGTGTCTCGGAGGGCGAGTGATACATGTGCTTACATGCACTTTCAGTAAGCGGAAGAATAATGCCAATGCCCTTATCGGCCTTCAAATTTCCATTTTCACAGGTGTACACACCACCAAGTACGGTTGGACTACCGCTATCATCTACATAGTTATTAATTTTACATTCTAATTGACCCTCACCGATATACATAACCATGCTTTCCATAAAGAGCTCGTCTTTAATAGCCCCGTAAAAATATTTAAGTGTTGATACGGATACGTTCGAGAAACAGGCCTTAGAAGCATCATAATAAGGTGTAAGATTTACATCCGACGTTTCATTTATTCCTACATTGTTCAGTAATTCAGTTTTTTTACGTTCAATTAGTTCTTTGAGCAAATGACTGTCTCTTCCTTCTTTGATACTGACATCTGCACCCTCACGGAGAGCAAGCATATCAATTAGCGCACTTAACCACTGTGCAAATAGTGTAATTTCGAAATCATATAGGGCACTATCTACTTTAAATTCATTAGCAGGATTATATACAGTGCCACGCTCCTCCATGCGGTTATGCATATTGTTTGCACCCAGCATTTTGCGCGGGTGGTTTTCCCTGGTTAAAAGTGTATAAAAGGCATCCCTCATCGCCTCATCGCCATTAGGCATAACGGAAAACAACGTATCTGCTGTGCTGACTGCGATAGTGTCTATACCTAAGCGCACCCCTTGTAGCACGTAATTGCTTCTAAGATTATAGTATAAGGGAGACTCTTTGCTTGTTGTTACTAGTCCCTCGGGGAGAGCACCTGTGTTGTCTATATCAACATAATCTACGGGCAGGTGTCGCATATCTTTAAATGCAATAAAGGCCAGGACATTAAACCATGGGCGGATAATCTTTTTGTGGTGATAGCCCGCGGGCAGTTTTTCCTTGTCCTCGTCGGTCATATGTTCTTTTATAGCATCATAAGACTCTGTTTTGACAATATCCTCATACTGCATACCCAGGTGAGGTATATCTTCAAAAAATGATGCATTGACTGCATGAATAGAAAAGAACAAAGCATTTAGTCCAGCAGTAGTGGACTTGTCAGCGGTGGATTTATCCTCAGTAAAGCGATTATCTTCCCATTCAAATATATATGATTCTATAAATTTTTGCCCTGAAACTTCTACCTCTCTTTGCTTCCAGACTTCGGCATCAGTTTTGCTCATAAAAGGCTCTAGCCATTTAGCTTTGATTTCGGCCTTAAAAACATCTATGTGATGATGCAACAGGTCATTTTTAGATGCTAGAGTTGATTTTTCAAGGCGCATTAAGTACTGATATACGCAAAGCCACTCGAATGGGCTTAATACGAATACAGACTGGTCTTTTTTCGAATCAATTGAAATTTTTTTCAAGCCAATCTTGCCGGCCACATTAACTTCAGGATGAACCCATGCCACTTCCTTAAAGGTGGCTATAGGCGTACGTGCACCCTTGCGAGTAACAACAAGTTGATTTCCATATTTTTCAATTTTCAAATTTCTTAACTTGTTTAATGCGAGGCCGATAAACAATGCGTCCCATTCGCCCGAATCTCTTTTTTGCTTAACAGAAAAATTAAAGTATTGTACGTCGTTTTCTACGGTAGCTCCTTCTGGTGTAAATGCCCCTAGCTTAAACCGTCCCTCTTTACCAGCCTTGGGGACCTCGGGGCTGCCGCCTGCAATTTTCCATCCGGGATAGCGCACTTCAGGGTCTAAGAGCTGTGCGTCCTCTAACATTCTGTCCTCTGACAGCTTAAATATGCTTATTCCCTTGAACAAATCATTAATAAAATTATTTACAAGCACTCCTAATAATTTAGTTTTAGAAAGCTCCTCAATATTTGCTTTGCGGAACCATAGCATCCAATCGTATACGCATGATAAATCTTCAAGAGATAGTCCTTCTTCCTTTTTCTCCTCCCTGATATGAAGCTTTATGTCAAGACGCCTCTTAACAACTTCATCAAAGTCATCAGCTGGGAAAAACAGTGTGCTTGGCGACGTAGCACCAAGAACCAGCTGCCCGTCTGTATATCCAATGGCTGGTGGCTTATAATCTAAAATAATATTGTAGCAGGAGTCCGGCCAGTTCATTCTGGCAAAAGGATCTATGTTAAGGGGCTTCATCAAAGGGCCAGCGCATATTTTTAAGAAGACACTTTCTTCGGGGGGGCTATCAAGCCCCACTTTTTGAAACTTGATATTCAAATCATATGTTGCGCTAAGGGCAAGTAACATAGCCATTTTTCGCCATTGATCGGTGAATATTTTACTTACCCCTGGCCATTCGTCTGGGTTACTCATTGCACTGTATAAATCCAACGCACGCCTAAAAACAGAAGGAGTAGAGAACGGCCTCGTGCTTCTTCCGTCATCGCTTATTTTTATTTTCACAAGCTGGGACAATAAGTCCACGGATGTGTCTACAGGTGGCCCAAATGCACTAGGTGTCAGCTTAATTAATCCGTCATTACCTTCATTACCAATGGCTGGTAGTAATAATAAACTCATTCTTATCCCTCCTACAATAAAGGTTTAACAATTTACTTTACACGCATAGAAATCCGGTCATAAATCGAGTGAAAAATTTGCCTTACTACAGCATCTAAGTTATCCATTTTATCAATGTCCTTATGGGTACGGTTGTATATATCACTGTACACGGTGCTCCAATCAATTCTGCTGCCGGTTAAAAAAGCAGTACCTGCGCCGATATTGCCCTTTTCACTGTCTTTGATAAACTGCTCGGTAAACTCTGCGAAATCAATAGGATCATTTTTTTCAAATTTCCGTGCGAGAGTGTATCTGTTTTTTAACATTTCATGGCCAAATAGCCCTGCAAATAACTGATCCCCTGAGCCAACAACATCATCGTCCAGTTCGTATGCCGTTAGCAAACGGTATAGCCAAGCGGCGTGTCCATTAAAATATCCAAATAAACGCTTAAATTTCATTAACCCTTCATTATCACCGAAGGCATTTTCGTCCCAGTCTTTCCCATTCACAAAGGGTTCCCTTTTAATTGCCGGCCAGTTTACTTTCCCTTTTTCCAGTGGCTTTTTCTTTATGCCATCGGTTGTACATTGCATAAACTCGTTTAAGACGGCAGGGATAAAAATGTAATTAAACAGTAGGAACCTGCTCATACTTTTACGCAGGTCTTCACCTTTTGGGAAGTCATCCCATTTTACGTCAAAGTAAGAGGCTTTGCTTAAGCCAATCCCAACCCAGTTTCTTGCATGGATGTTGTCCTTTTTTTTCAACATATTTGATACTGAGGTGCTAAAGCATTCTTTCGCGGCTAGGGCGGCATATAACTCTATAATATGAGGCCAGTTATCCTGCTCGGCTCCTTTATCTGCATATTTGTTACGTATTATTTTTAGTGATTTTTTATCATCTTCTGCATCGGGAACACCTAGTACGTAAATTTTGTCAAAATCCTCTGTTGCCTGGTACTCCCGATAGTACACCATAGCATTTTTAGCACCTTCTAAAAATTTTCTGGGGTCGAGACGCTGGTCGCCTTCTTTTTTACGCGCAAATGAGAAGTACGGCAAAAGAAATACTCCTGCAATATGGAATCGCTTGGGATAATCGTGGAGAGCTTTTTTTATCTTAGTTGCCACAGCCGGAAAGCCGGACGCACCAGTGCCCCCAAAAGAGGACGCAATAATAAACACATTTACATCTTCACCTTTTGAGCCGATATCATGACGCATGCCATCCAGTAGATCTTCGATGTGTTTAGACCCTTGTAGCCATTGGGCAAACGCTAAGGAGCCTATAGAAGGATGGGCAAAAAACCCTTCTGAGATATTTAATTCGGCATACTCTTTATGACTATACAATGCCTTCATAAAATTAATTTCTGCATCGCTTCCCTTGCCACCTCTGGATACCAGGTCTTTTATATGATATTTAGATGTTGGATGGCTTCCATCTGGCCCTGTTACAGGGGTAAGTGCAAGGTCTTCGTCTACGGCCTGAGAAATTTTTGTTTTAAAAAGAGGAAACGCTCTTTCATCTGTTCCCCTCATATCGTCACGGCAGGCGTTGTATTCGTTTATCAACCGCCTGACAGCATCTTTACTGCCATTGGCAATATCAGGGTCAATAAGTAGAACCTTTAACTCGTCCACATCTATGTGGCCGCAGTCGCATAAATGGATTATTGAGCGTAACACTCGTATACCTGTACCGCCAATAGCAATTACATAGTTAGACATATTGCCAGCCTCCTAAACTTATATAAATCAAAAACGGATTAAGTGCTTCGTAGGGAAAAGTAAGAAAACAGATAAGGCTAAAATCTGGATAACCAAGAGTGGTATAAGATGAGTTATGTGCCATAAAAGCAGTGAATTATCAAAGATATTAATAACCGTATCAGCAAAAACCGCGCCTGCGACAAGAGCAATTACCTGAAATATTGCAAAAACGATGACATATTTCAAGAATTGCTTATTTCTTTTATTATATCTTAAAGATGCTGAACTGCAATACATCAAGCATAGCCCTGTAATGATGCCCAATAACGCACCCGCTATCCCGTATGATAGGGCTTTAGCTGTGGCCCAGCCGTTAATTTCCCACGAGGCGAGTATCATAGAGGAATATGAATTATCAAATACTCGCTGGTGGGTAAGTATGCTTATTAAGCGTCCAGCAGCATAAGATGCACCAACAACTAGAAGTAAAATAATAATTCGTGCTAAGTTCTTAAAGGTCATATATTTTTTCATAGGACATCCCCCTTTTAATTTGTTCGCTGGTCTACAATTGCGTAAACCAAAATATTAGCTGCGACACCGCTTGTGTCTTCATCTTCGCTAAAATTTCCGGCCCTTAATGAAAGCTGCGTTAGGATATGTGAAAGCCCAACCGTATAGCTGCCAAAAATATTGTCATCCTGTATACGGTTTGGGATGTTCTCAAAGGAGGCATAATTGTCTGCCCAGTCTGGCATAAGTGAATTGCGCATAATCCGTACATAAGTAGTAATTCTAAACCTGTTTATCCGATAATTGCCTAATGTCCGCAACGATTGACCAGCACCATGCCGTCCTACATTTATGTTTATAGCAAGCTGCAACTCGTTGCCGCCATCCCAGCTGACGCTGCTATTACCCATTATCCTTTGAGCCTGGTCATTAGTTATGGGATGCCATCCTTCCTGGGTGTTGTGCAGATACTCAATTTCATGGGTTAGATATAAGCTTGTGTCGTTGGCAGCCCAAAATGCAGGTAGTGTAAAGGGGATGGTTATATCAAGCCTTGCATATGTCTGCCTAAAAGCGGAGTGAACATCAAGATAAAGTATGGCTTCTTCGGCAAGGGGCCTGTCGTCATAGCTTCGGAGCCTTGAGCCATTATGCCACCGTACTTGGGGCCCGGGATTTCTATAAATAATGGCTGTTGTATCCCTAAGAATTGTGGAGTTCTCGTGAAAATTATAAACAGTAGCCACTGCATTGCTGCGATGAAAAAATGTGTAATTAAAGTTTAAGCTCCTTTGCGTTAATGCCGCAATTAGAAGTTCTGAATACATAAATACCTTGCTTGCATCGCCTATAACCAGTACGTATAAGGGGCGGGTGCCATCGTGCCATAAGGGCTGCCACTCATTAGAGCCTCCGGCCATATCAGCCTCTGGAGGGTAAGTATTATTGTATGCATTGCCTAAAAAAGGTAAGCGAAAAGCAAATAAAAAAATAGCTTTGTCTTGGTTGTCGATTACATTTGAAAGGCTGGATACAATTGTGTCTGTGTTGAAACCATGCTCTACTAAGTCTGTGACGATAATTGATAAGTGATCTTGGTTTATACGGTTAATGGTATTTGACAAAAAATTAGTTCTGTAATGATTCTCAAATGGGGGAAGAATAAGTTCTTCAAAGCGGTTGGGATGGCGGGCATCCTGTACAAAATACCAGGGTATAGAAAAAAAGAATGGGTTTGCCGCTGCTTCTTGTTCAAACTGATTGCGTCCTCCGTCTAACCTATAGAACGTATTGTTGCATCCATCATAGTTTATTACATCAAACCGATAGTACGAACGACGGTAACCTCTCCCTCCGTCAAGCCTGTCTGCTGCGTATGACAATAAATGCAAAATGTCGGCAAAAGGGGTATCAACACCAGCTTGCGCCTGCTCAACGGCTCGTGCAAAACCGGCAATATATGATGTCGCCTGGATGTAAAAATCAAAGCTTACAGAGGGCATCCCCCCAGTGGTATGACCCGTTTCATGCCGCATTGGCACCACAGGGTCTGGGTCATTAGGAGGGGTGTCTGAGTTGCATCCGGTTATAAAAAGAAGTATTAAAATTAGGGCTGCAAAAATTTTCATTCACTATTCCCCGTTTCAAGGGTCGCATCCGGGTCTGCATCAAGGATATCATCTGGAACAATTTCAAGAATATCATCTGGGCCAGGGTCAAGAGGAATTAACTTCTTAAAATTGATGATAATTGGGCTGTGTACTAGTTTGAAGTCGAATAAATCATGTTCAAGTTCAATTATTATTTTGCCGGGATGGTATGTATCATATTGCGATGGTAATCCGGCGTACTTAAGGAAGCGCTTAATTGTATCCTCTTTCTCTTTTTTTGCGCGATCACGAATCGCACGTATCTGGGTAGACAAGATGCCCAGCATGGGCTTGTCCCGCTTGCCAAATATCACAAGCTCCTTTTCATTATCGGGGTCATCTTTCAGCCAGTTGCCAATATGCTCCCACCATGCGATATCTGTAGCACCTATTGAGCAGCCATATATGCAAATAACCGAGCTGTTTTTAATAACATCTATCGCCGAACTTGTATGATTTCCAGGTGGAAGATTAGCTTCTTTGAAAGTATTTAAAATATTAGTTTTAATAAAATCCGCCTGAACATCGGGGTTGCTTTGGATAACATCGCTACGTATTTGGTCTGCGCGGCCAACACCCATAACCGGTGAGGAGTCATTTACATGGCCATGAATATGCAGATTTTTGCCAAGACGCTTGATGCCTCCTTGCAGTTTATTAGAGAGATCGCTTTCTTCTATTAAGCGGTCCAAGATATCTGTATAATTAAACTGTAAAAAATTAAGATTTAAACCGCTAACTTTTTGTTTTAGTTTGAGGGCAGCCTCTGGTTCGGATAAATGTTTATAGAACATGCAAAATGAGCGGATAAAGTCGTGCATCATAGTCTCATTATCCTGGGGCACATCAACCCTTTTGCACACTTCTTTGAGGTATCCGGTGAAATTAATGCAAAAATTTTCAAAACAGCTAATAAAATCCTTAGCCTGTTTGTCGTTGTTTTCGCCTTCAAAAAGTATGCTTCGATGGCCCAGTCCTTCTTCGAAGTCAGACCACATCCAGTCTTCACCACTTAATACCTCTAATTTAAACCTTCTTAAGATGTGATTTGCTGGATAATCCATTGCGTCTTTTCTATAAACCTTTAAATAGTCCTTGTAACTTGTTGGAAGCCCCAGGTTTAGGTCAAACCCATTACCGATAATAAACGTTACAGACATAGACACCCCCAGTTTTTGTGCGTTTGCACCTCAAATTCCGCTTAAATAAGTTTGCTGCTTTGCTGGCCATTAATTAACAAGTTCAAGCGAGCCGCGCAATGCAATCTCTTTTTGTGTAGCCTGTCACATTATTATCATCACTGCCGTTATTTGTCAAGTGTGTGTTTTGGTATGTATAAAAGTAAAACAGCATTCCATTAGGAATGCTGCTTTTTGATTGATGAGTGCGCCTCTGTAAGCTGTGGCTGTATGTTGGTTTTGAATTGCCTATTATTAATCTGGTGGCTTTGACTTTCTTGCTTGTTTGAATATGTATTTCAACAGTTCAGAGCCAAGGATAACAAGAAGTGTAATCCCGATGTTACCTAGGGCATCAACAAATGCACGGCTATATATGTGTATCCACGTAGGCTGGCAATTAGGGCCCAACTCCATCCTTGAATATGGTAGTATAACAAATACCAATACAATAAGAAAAATTATACAAAAAATTAAAACGCAAGTAATAAATCTCTTGTTTCTCATTAGTTTCATTAAGATATTTTGTGCCGCTTCATATCGCTCATGCGCCCATTTTTCAGCAGGTGGCGGTTGAATTGTTGAATCATGGTCGTGCTCTTCAGGTTCTGAAAGATCCTTCTTAAAAACTGGAGGAGGTATAGTCTCAGGCCCAGATCCGGCAGGAATAATGGCTGGAGGCTCTGTGTCAGGGTGAGGATCGTGCCCTTCGTCTCTTGTCGGATCATCAATCATGATATATACCTCTTGAAATCGTTCTTTATATCATCGTTATCCATGGGCGCAAATGCTCCATCATTGTGATATTTGATACTCCAGGCACGCCCGTCGTCTGCACTTGTAGTCCATGTTACGAGCCCCTGGGCGCTCCAAGTGCCAAAATGAACCAATACGGCATTGATTATAAAATCATATTTCATTAGCTCATTCTCGTTTTTACTCATGGCAAGGCCTTTAAGACTGTTATTATTGTTTATTTGCTTGCTATGAACATTAGGAAAAACCGGGCCATGTTTCCATGCCTGGGGACGCTCAGATAGAAGCTGCTTACTGTGTGCAGCAAAATATACGCCATAGCAGATATACAGCCATTTTTGTATTTTAGTAACATTGATAGTAAGGTTTTTATTTATTGCTTTGTTATAGAGATAGATAGCAAAGTCAACGCTATCTACTTCTACATGACTAATTGTTTCGGAGGACATCACTGCCACCTCCCTCTTTTCAAAGCATCTTGTATTTATTTTCAATATGATATCATTGCACAATATTATATGTAAAGGATTGCGGCATTGTTATTATGTCATTCAAGAAAAAAGTTGCTTCACGATGCCTATCGTCATTAGACTTGTAGCGTAATTCCGAATGAGCGGCTATAAAAGCCCGTACGTTTTATGGCTGCAAATGTAACCTCACTACAAGTCTATTGCGGTCGAAGGCCACAATAGACCTGTCCCGAAAATAAAAAAAGTGATAAAGTAAAGCTATGGATAAATATGCAAACATAAAAAACTATAGCGAGCCAAAATTCAAAGCCGTAACGGGTGTAACACATGCGACATTTAATGCGCTGCTAGAATTACTGTACGCCGCGTATGCAGTGCTACACAAGCGTTGGGGTCGTCATCGTAAGCTATCGCAAGAAAATATGTTACTGATGACCCTTGAATATCATAAGGAATATCGGACATATGAGTGCATAGGTGCAAACTATGGACTGCACAAATCAAATGTGGGCGAAGTAATCAATCAGTGTACACAGATGAGTTTCGTGAACAAATAGCGAAGCTGGTACAAAGATAGGAAACGCCAGCCGGCCGATAGTCCGAAACCATATAGGGACAGCTTCGGGAAACGCTACCCCGATATGGTCTATAAACATTGCGGACAAGGCTATTATTTTAAGGTTAAATGCTGTCATTTTGTTCCTCTGATTTTTTGGCATAAAAAAAGGGGCTGTCACAGCAAGCCTGAAAAAAACGAGAGAAGGCGCGAGCCAACTCTCGTTTTTTGCTGTAAAATGGAGTTATGAGAAACCAAAAACAGC